>ERZ778496.260-NODE-260-length-59732-cov-7.593780_pt1 | contig 59732 bp, 60 predicted proteins | sample MGYA00433099_ERZ778496 | MGnify/ENA primary metagenome ERZ778496 (study PRJEB29527, sample SAMN07138962) | mouse gut metagenome | material: feces | host: mouse | place: China:Nanjing | collected 2016-01-25 ...
CCAACAACGGGAATAAACCAAGCAGGATTAGAATGCGCAAATTCTATATCTTTGTAGTAACAGATTTTGCTTCACTGAAACAAGTAAAAGGTGCAGTGAGTAGATTTAATGGTATTGTCTAAAGTATGTTAAAATCCGCTCCCTATTTCCTTAAGAGAAAATGTTATCTTCAGAGGGGGGTTTGTGCTGCATTATATTAAACGATACAATCAAGAAATAGCCCTTGGGTTTTTTGCCACAGGAATGCTTTTTTATGCTTTGGGGATAACAAGCTTTGGTAAGGGCTTTGCGATACAGACTTTTATCCATATAGGTGGATTGCTTTTTATTATTTATAATTATCGCTCTTTTAGTGTGAGAACTTGGCGCATTTTGATGCTACCTATTATCTGCTTTAGTATCGTAGCTATTTTGGGGCTTTTGACAATCTTTGATGATGTGTGGCAACGCAAGGTATCGGTTGTTCTTAAAGCCATCAATCAAAATATTATTGGGATTTTTGTTTTATTTGTCATAATGTTTTTGTATGCGATGTATGCTAGATTCAAAAATGTTTTATATTTCTTGTGTTTTTTTGCCTTGCTTTGTTTGGTTGAAGTCTGCTCTACAATTTACCTGGGTGTAAGTAATGGATTTTTTAAGGGCGCCAATAATGTGCCTTATTTTTTTAAGGCAATTTTTACCTATAATCTCTGGCTTCTTGCGCCTATGGCAATATCTCTAGCAGCTGTGATGGTATGCAAAAAGCCTGTCTTCAAACTTTTAGGAGTTTGTGGCATTATTCTTACCTTTATCGCTATGCTTGCTAATGGTGAACGTAGCTTTATTGTAACATTTGTATGTATGCTTTTTGTGCCCTTTATTTTGTGGCATTATAAGCATAAAATGCAAATTGCCTTAGGCACATTTAGCGTAATTATCTTATGTATTGTAGGGTTTTATCATGTATCTAAGGACTTGCCTCTACGATATAATTTTGCCCATATGCTTGATAATTTTTTGGTCGTATGGCAGAGCTCTCCTGCTGAAATGGGGCAATTTGATGAGGCGTGTTTTGATATAAAGCAAAAATGGCTTCGATGTGCAGAGGAGAGCTTAGTCGTGGGCAAAAATGAGATTAGCATAGAGCATTCTGCCCTCTCACGTATCAATATGAGTAAATCCACATTTTTAGCCGTGCTTGATGAGCCATTTAAGCCTCACATTGTAGGAGTTTTTCAGGTAGGTGAGTATCTTTGGCATTATTATAATCGTAAGAATCCTCAAAATCGCTCATATATTGTGCTCGATGATCAAGCAAATAAAAATGCAAATGGTTACAATAGTCCCCATAATTTTGCCATAAGCTTACTTTTCTGTTATGGAATCATAGGCTTTTTGTGTATTGTAGCCTTTCAGGGGTTTTTGCTTTATAGCGCAAAGAAAAGTATAAAGCAAAAAAATGTTTTTGTAGCATTTTGGGGATTAGTTTTAGGGATTTTTGTCATTGGGATATGCGCCCAAAGTTTATTTGATGTGTTCTATACTGTTATCTTGCAGCCCATGTTTATCATATTTGGTATATTGGCAGGATTAGGATGGAGAGATGAGAATCTTACTTACCATAGGTGATATAAGTATTACAGGTGGAGCAGAGCGTGTAGTAGTTAATCTTGCTCATGCTTTTATGCAGAATGGCTATGATGTAGAGCTATTAAGCTTTTTTCAGGCAAATGCGATGTTGCCTTATGAGATAGATTCGCGCATTCCTCTGCATATATGGCAAACAGAAGCGGAATCTGTTTTTAATAAGAGAATGTGTGCGAATATATTTTCAAAGACATATTATAAGAATTTCCACAAAATAATGCTTAATATACACATTCATGGGTGCTTTAGGGATTTTGATGTCGTTATTGCCAATGATAATATCTATATGCCTTTTTTGAAGCATAAGCAGACTTCTTATATAAAAATTATTCATCTTAATTTTAGTAAATATCATAGGCGCAATACTTTCTTTCACACTCTCATTATCCTCTCCTCACGCGAGCAATCTATATGGGAGCAATACCATAGGCATATCAAAGTGATACCTAACTTTCTCCCTACTATCCCCACACAAAGTGCTTTGTCCACACAGCATAGAATCATATCAGTAGGCAGAATGGATAGGGGTGATCAAAAAGGCTTTTTACGATTGCTGGATATTTGGGCAATAGTGCAAGATTCTATTAAATTGCACTATCCACATCTACAATCGTGGCAACTAATAATTGTGGGCAGTGGGGATTTAAAAGAAGTAATAGAATTGAAAATCAAACAACTCCACTTAGCAGATTCTATAATTCTTAAGCCCTTTGCCAAAGACATAGAGAGTGAATATTTAAGCGCAAGCATTTATGCAATGGCAAGTTATTTTGAAGGCTTTGGTATGGTATTAGCAGAGGCAAGTTCTTATACTTTGCCTTGTATAGCTTTTGATGTGAAAACCGGACCAAGTGATATTATTGATGATGGCAAGAGTGGTTATCTTATCAAAGATAATGACTTGCAAGACTATGCTAATAAGCTTATAGCCCTTATGGATAGTGAATCTTTACGCAAAGATATGGGTAAAAATGCAAAAGCAAAAATGCAAGAACAATTTAGTAAAGAAGCCATTATGCCACTATGGGAGCAAATACTTAAAGGTTGTCCACAGCAAAAGCCTTTGATAGCAGAAAGTAGCATTGAGAAGCCACATCAAGTATCGCATATTCATTTTTACATCATTATCCCTTTATATAATGTAGAAAATTATATAAAGCGATGTTTGGAATCGCTGTATACTCAAAGCTATGAGCGTTTTACTGCTATTATTATTAACGATGGCAGTATAGACAAAAGCGCAGAGATAGCCGCTGCCTGTGTAGCTGAAGATAAGCGTTTTATCCTACATCATCAAAGCAATCAAGGCTTATCTATGGCGCGCAATAAAGGCTTAGATCTAGTAAAAGAGCTAGAGAATGCTCAAGATAGGGCATATCAAAGCCATATAGTTTTTTTAGATTCCGATGATTATTTAGAATCTAATGCCCTAGGGCGTATGGCTCATATACTAGAAGCGCATAATGCTGATGTACTAGTAGAGAGTGCCATTAAGACAAGAGACCCTCTTAGTGATGAGATTTTACCCTCTACATATAGTGTCTTTCCTCCTCACGTTGAGGGGTTATACACGCCCCATACGCTTATTCAAAGCATAGGTAATAAATGTCTTGCTACTAATGCCTGCACATTTATTCTTAATGCTAAGTTTCTTTTTGCGAGTAATATTCGCTTTGTGCCATATATTTTGTATGAAGATATTGCCTTTTGCACACAAATAATCTTAGCTGCACAAAGCATTTATGTCGATAATGCTCACGTGTATAACTATGTGCTTTCACCTGATTCTATAATGAGAGCTACCCCCTCGCCTAATGCACGTATGAGACAGGCTAATAGTTATTTTACTCTTTTACAAATGTTTGTGGCATATAAGGAGCAAAGTGATGATGAGATTTTTAAAAGCCACTATCATAATACCTGCATAATCATTGTTAAAAAGCTTATGCGCTCCCTACAATTTATAGGCTATAAGGTGGGATTTAGCAAAGCAGATTTAAAGCCCTATCTGCCTTATATAAGGGGTAAATATCGCTTCTGCTATCATTTCCCTAGAATCTATGGTATCCCTAAACGTATTCGTCTTTTTATTACTCATTTTTTACGCTCTATATTAAACAATAAGGACAAAAGACTATGAGTAGTCATATACATTTTATATCATTATCCCCCTATATAATGCAGAACGTTACATCAAACGATGTTTGAAGTCTATCAAGTCTCAAACCTATAGAGATTTCACCGCTATTATTATTAACGATGGCAGCACCGATAAAAGCATAGAGATAGCGACTGCTTGTATCAAAGATGATAAGCGTTTTATCCTTTTATCTCAAGATAATCAGGGGCAATCTATAGCAAGAAATAAAGCCTTAGAGATGGTGCGTGATATGCCCCCCCCCCATTTGCTAAAAGCCATTATATATACTTTGTAGATGCTGATGATTACTTGGAATCTAATGCTTTAGAACATATTACAAAAATTTTAGAGCAGTATAAAGTCGATGTGCTTGTAGAGAGCAGCATTACTGCACGAGACGCACAAAGCAATGAGATTGTCCCATTTGATTATAGTGTGTTTCCTCAACATATCAAGGGTTTATACACGCCTCACACGCTGATACAATCTTTGGGGGAGGAGCGGCATATCGCTACTACTTGCGCATTTGTTGTTAATGTTGATTTTTTGATTGCTTCGCGCATTAGTTTTATACCCTCTATTGTTTATGAGGATCTTGCCTTTTGCACACAAGTTACCCTTGCTGCACAAAGCATTTATGTCGATAATGCTCACGTGTATAACTATGTGCTTTCGCCAGATTCAACGATGAGAGCCAAACCTTCCTTCCAGACATACGCCAAGCAAACCGATAGTCTCTTTGTGCTTTTACAAACCTTTGTAGTCCTTGAAAGACAAAGCACAGATATGATTTTTAAAGATTTTTATCACCACGTTTGTTTAGATAGGGCTAAGAAGCTTATGCAATCTTTGCAGTTTATAGGCTATAAGGCGGGATTTAGCAAAGCAGATTTAAAGCCCTATCTGCCTTATATAAGGGGTAAATATCGCTTCTGCTATCATTTCCCTAGAATCTATGGTATCCCTAAACGTATTCGTCTTGTGTTGTAAGGATTGATACATTCTCTTTTCTCACACATATAGTTCTAACCTACTAAAAATATGGAACACTACTTGCTTTTTAGTTTTGTGAAATTTAATTCAAAGGATTGAATATGAAAAATAGTTTGCTTAAAAGTTCGATGGTTGCAGGTTTTGCCATATTTACATTAAGTGGATGTGGAGATTTGCTCAATGTTGGGAGCGATTCAAATGGATCGGCAAATGGCTTAATCCCTCCAAGTGCAAGTAATCAACCGATGTATGCACCCATTCAAGCACCTACATATCCACCAATGGCAGGGTATAATACAAATCCTAATCTTATATCTCGCCCTGTAAGTCCTAATCAAAGAGTAAATACGCTTGTGGTAGAGAAGGTTGAAATGCCCGGATTAAATAGAGATAGCCTTGAGCCACGTTTTGAGCGAGATAATGACTATATTGGGCAAAATGATGGCATTCCTAATTCGCCTATCCTCACACCAGAGAATGAAATTACCCTGAGTGCAGTGGGTATAGGTGTATCACCTGAAAATTCTCTCTCTCCATCACAGGCTTTTGCAATGGCAAAGAGAGCGGCGATTGTCGATGCGTATCGTCAAATCGGTGAAAAAATGTATGGTATTAGAGTGAATGCGCAAGATACCGTGCGTGATATGATGCTTCAAAGTTCCACTGTGAAAACAAAAGTGCAGGCTCTTATCCGCAATGCAGAGATTCTTGAAACTGTGTATAAAGATGGCTTGTGCCAGGTAAATATGGAATTAAAGCTTGATGGTAGAATCTGGCATAGGATTTTATCCAATGGACGTGCATAATCTATGGACAGTATGAATGTTTGATATTTTTAAGCGATTATTTTTAGGAAGTGCCTTAGTGCTACTTCCTTTTTTTTTAGCTTCTTGTGCATTGCTTGAGAGCAATTTTGAAGCAGCAGATTCAGAACATGAGCCTCCTGTATTAGAACCTACAAAGTTTAAAATTCTTCTTATTGATACCCCACGTGTGAAATTTTATGATTTTGCTTCTTTTAAGCAGAATAGTCTCAATAAAAAACTTACTATCGACCTTTATAAGCTAGGCAAGGTGATAAATACTATTGTAATATCGCCAAAAGAAGTGTGCATACAGAAGGAATGTACTTCAAAATGGGTAGCTGCAAAAGGTTTCTTTGGGAGTGTAAGCTATCCCAATCTATTTAGCGATATTTTGAGTGCAAGGGATATATTTGATGGAGAGGGCAAACGCGTGGCTAATGATGGCACATTTGTGCAGTGGTTTGTGCGGGGTGGACAGGAATTTTACTATGAGCGCAAAAAAAACAGAGTGCTTTTCAAAAACCTTACTCTTAATATCACAATAGGTATTGAAGATTATATTGTGCCAAAAAATTAAGAAATTGATATTTTCTTAGTGAATTTTAGATACAATCGCGCTTTTATCTTTTGTGCTTTGGGACGAATGATGAGACATTTTCTTACTTTGAATGATTTTAACAAAGATGAATTACTTGCAATGCTTGATACAGCATTAGAGCTAAAGGCTCAAACATTGCAAGGCAATATGCCCCTTTACCTTAAGGGTAAAGTATTAGCAATGATTTTTGAGAAAAGCTCTACTCGCACACGAGTAAGCTTTGAAAGCGGTATGTATCAGCTTGGGGGACACGGCATTTTCCTCTCTCATAAAGATATACAATTAGGGCGTGGAGAGCCTATTAAAGATACGGCACGTGTGATTAGTTCAATGGTCGATATGGTGATGATGCGCACAGGCGAACACAAAAGATTAGAAGAATTTGCCGCATATTCCTCTGTGCCACTTATTAATGGCTTGAGTGATGATTTTCACCCCGTGCAGCTTATTGCCGATTATCTCACAATGATAGAATGTGGAATCTATATGCCTCATCAAAGCCCCTTGTATCCACAGCAAGGTAAGACAGGTGAAGCCCCGATTGTAGCTTATATAGGTGATGGGAATAATATATCGCATTCTTGGATTAATCTTGCAGCAATTCTTGGCTTCGAATTACGTATAGCCACCCCCGCAGAATATGCTCCTAAGGCAGAGATTGTAGCACAAGCCCAAGCATTATGCAAAGATAGCGGAGGTAAAATCATCATTAGCACAAGCCCAAAAAATGCACTAGAGGGGGTAAATGTCGTAGTTACTGATACTTGGGCGTCAATGGGGCAAGAATCGAAAAAAGAGACGCGAAAGAAGGCTTTCGCAGGATTCTGCGTGGATAGTGAGCTAATGAAATATGCGCAAAAAGAGGCTATATTTTTGCATTGCCTCCCTGCATATCGGGGACAGGAAGTAAGCGAAGAGGTGATTGAAGGCGCACAAAGCCGTGTGTTTGAAGAAGCGCAAAATCGCCTACACGCGCAAAAAGGCATTATGCTTTATTTAGCAAAAATGAATAATATTCCTTTGAGTAGGTGATTATGAAACCAGTAGAACAAGATAAATGGCTTAATAGCTCAAGTGAGAATCTAGGCATATTGCGTAAATTAGAAGACGATACAATGCTTTTAGCTATGGAAAGAGGCGGATTCTCAAAAGAGGATTTGTCATTTTTGCGTGATGATGAGGGTGAGGAATATGTGGTATTCCCTCAAAAGCTTTTTGTGCGGTTGCTTACCCGAATTAGAAACATTCAAGAAGAAAAGCTCATTATGAAACTCGAAAAAGATATTATCTCACAAATGCCTATTGATTTTGATGATGTGATGGTGGTAGCAAAAAATATTTTAGAATCCTTGCGTTTGAGCGATGGTAGCCTACCTGAAATCAATACCGCCCTACTTGCCAAGGATATTAAAAAGAAATATCCTAATTTATTTTTTAATCTTGATTATTTACGTAAATCTAAATAGGGAGTAAAATTTGAGTGAAAAGATCGATTTTAGCGCATTTGTGAAGTATTCAAAATCAGCCCCTCGCTACACGAGTTACCCTACTGCTGTGGAGTTTAAGCCCTCTTGGAATGAAACTTCTTATATTCAAGCCCTTAAACGTGCCAATAGTTCATCGCTCCCACTTTCACTTTATGTGCATTTACCCTTTTGCCGCTCGGCTTGTTATTTTTGTGGTTGTAATGTCGTCTATACGAGTAAAGAAGAGCGCAAAGGGCGTTATATCCAATATCTCAAAAAAGAGCTTGAGATTCTAAGAGATGTAATAGATACGCAACGTGAGGTGGTGCAGCTCCACTTTGGAGGTGGCACACCGACATTTTTTAATGCCAATGAACTGCAAGAAGTGATAAGCCTTTTGCGTGGGACTTTTACACATTTTTCTCCTCAAGCGGAAGTGAGCTGCGAAGTCGACCCTCGATTTTTTGTCAAAGCACAAATGCAGGTTTTAAAGGATAATGGCTTTAATCGCTTAAGTTTTGGGGTGCAGGATTTTGATGAAAAAGTGCAAGAAGCCATACACAGAAAGCAAGATGTGGCTATCGTGGAAAATGCTATATCTTTGGCACGTGAGTTTGGCATTCACTCCGTGAATTTTGATCTCATCTATGGACTGCCCTTTCAAAATGAGCAGAGTTTCGCCCATACGCTTAAGCAGGTGGTGAATCTTAAGCCCGATAGGTTAGCGATTTTTAACTACGCGCATTTACCTTGGCTCAAAAAAACGATGCGTAAAATTGATGAAACCACTTTGCCTAATCCCGTTCAAAAGCTGGAGATTCTTAAAAACACCATTGCTTTTTTGCAAAGCTGCGATTATGCGATGATTGGTATGGACCATTTTGCCAAAAAGAGCGATGAGCTCTACTTAGCAAAGCTTAGTCATCAGTTAAGGCGCAATTTTCAGGGCTACACTACGCGTGGATTCTCTCAAACCATAGGCATTGGGCTTACAAGTATTAGTGAGGGAATGGATTATTACTCGCAAAATTATAAAGATATGGCAGCTTATGAATCTGCACTTGATTCAGGGAGGCTACCTGTGGAGCGAGGTGTGGGGCTTACAGAAGAGGATATTTTGCGCAAAGAAGTGATTATGGGGCTTATGAATAATCTCTGCCTTGATTTTGCCATTATTGAATCAAAGTTTCATATCGATTTTAAGGCGCATTTTGCTAATGAATTAGAATCCTTGCGTGAATATGAGGAAGTAGGGCTTATAAATATCACGCCACAGGGCATTTACACCTCATCTACAGGCGGTATGCTTATACGCAATATCGCTATGGCATTTGATGCTTATCTTGCTGCTCAAAGCGATTCTAAACGTTTTAGCAAAACCATTTAGGAGCGCATAATGCTTGATTTGCAAAGTGTAGCAAGTGCCTGTGTAAAATGTGGCAAATGTATCCCACATTGCACCATTTATATGGTAAATCGTGATGAGGTAACCTCCCCGCGTGGCTTTTTGGATTTGCTTGGGGCGTATAAACGTGGGGATTTGGAGTTAGATTCTGCAAGCAGAGATATTTTTGAATCCTGCTTTCTTTGCACGACCTGCGTTACACACTGCCCTTCAAGCCTACCTGTTGATGTAGCCATAGAATCTGTGCGTGTGGATATAGCACAAAAATATGGCATTGCGTGGTATAAGAGGGCGTATTTCTTTCTTCTGCGACATCGCAAGATAGCAGATATTGTGTTTAATTTCATACATTTTATTATGCCCTGTGCCTTTAAGGAACAAAATGGGCGGTGGATTTCACGTATTAAACTTTTTAAAAATGATGAGAATGCAATGGCAAAACGTTCAGTTTTCCCCGTGTGGCGTAAGTCATTTTTGCAAACCTATCAGGGTGATTTGCCCTCATCTTATCCTACGCCTCCAATTAATACCTTAAAACATAATCGGGTGGCAATTTTTATTGGCTGCTTGAGTAATTACAATTATGTGAATGTAGGCAAAAGTCTGCTTGAGATTTTAAATAGACTTGGAATCACTGCTTTTGTGCCACATTTGCAGGAATGCTGTGGCGCGCCGGCATTTTTTACGGGTGATATAAAAAGTGTCGTGCATTTGGCGAAAAAAAATATTACCTATTTTGAAAGCTTTTGGGAGGAAATTGATGCGATGGTTATCCCTGAAGCTACGTGTGCAGCGATGATTAAGAAAGATTGGCTACACGCTTTGAGTGATGAGCCAGAGTGGGCAGAACGATTGGAGAAATTGCTACCCAAGATCGATATGGCGAGTTCGTGGCTTTTTCATCATACGCCCTTGCAGGAGATTTTGCCTCAAAATTTTAGTACACAAAATATTACATATCACGACCCTTGCCACGCACGTAAGGTGCTTGGGATTCACAAAGAGCCTCGTGCATTGCTTAAACAAAGTTTTATCTTAAAAGAAATGAGCGATTCCACGCAATGTTGTGGATTTGGGGGGGTTAGTATGCAGAGTTCGCGCTATGCTCTAACGCTCAAAGCTGGGCGCACAAAGGCAGATATGATAGAAAAAAGCGGTGCAGAGATTGTAAGTGCCGAATGTGGAGCTTGCCGTATGCAGATAGATAATGCTTTAACACAAATTGATTCTAAAGTGCGTTTTGCCCACCCATTGGAGCTTATCGCCCAAGCTTTTCGTTCATAGATGTAAAATATTTGTATTTTTGTTATATTTGGTAAAAAAAGTTTAAAATTCACACAATCTGTATAGTTATATTTGTTATAATTGGCTTACTTTTGCTTAAACGCAAAGACAAGTTTCTTTATCTTTAAAGGACATTATATGAAAGAGTTGCTGCTTGAGACGATTGATAATCTCCCTCCTTTGCCAGAAACCGTAACGAAATTGCAGCAGTATATAGATTCTTCAGGTCGTGAAGTGCAGTTGCAATGTGTAGTGGATATTATTTCTAAAGATCCACTTTTAACAGGAGATTTGCTTCGTTTGGCAAATTCGCCTTTTTATGGATTTTCTCGTGAGATTTCTACGCTCAATCAAGTTGTATCTTTACTTGGGATTGCAAATATAAAAAATGTTGTTATTGCTAATTCTTTACGTGGGAATTTCAAAATTGATATGTCTCCTTATGGTTTGGATACACAGGATTTTTTGGGAAATTGTAGCAGAGAGGCAGACTTTATCGCAGAGTGGTTTTCCCAAACAGACAAAAAACTTTCCCAAGTGCTTGTGCCTTGTGCTATGTTGTTGCGTTTGGGAATGATACTTTTTGCAAATACCCTTATAAAAAGTGGCAAGGATAAGGAGTTTTTAGAACAGCTTAAGGCAAATCATTTTAGCGATATAGGCTTTGTTGAAACGGAATTTTATGGACTAGATCATTTAACATTTTTAGGCTATTTGTTTGATCATTGGAAATTTGATGAGATCCTTATAGAGAGCACAGCTTACATTACTATGCCACACGCTGCCTCCGGTGAAGCGAAGAAAAATGCGTATGCTTTAGCCATTGTAACAAAAATCTTTGATCCTTATCAGGGGGGAAGTGCTTATAATACAGAAGATTCACTTGCGTTAATCAAAGAAGCAAAGACGCAGAATATTCATTTTGATTTGCAACGATTTTTAGATATTTTACCACCCGATGCAAAAGCCAATTTAAAGACAGCCAATGCTTAAGATATTTGGCTTTAAAGCCTTTTGTATATTTATTTAAAATTAAAAGAGCTCTTTCTTCCTATACTTTTGCTTCTATATTCTTATGTAAAAGGAACAATAAGTGGTAGGTTTTATACATCATTCCACACTTATAAAGTTTATAATCGTGTAATCACAAGCCTTTTTTAAGCATTTAAAGAGCCATAAAACTTTTGATATGCTGATATTCTAAGGTAAGTAAGAAATGAGTTTAAAGGTAGTCAGCCTAGGCTATATACTTTCACAAAAGAGTGTTTTAGAATGGATTGTGGAAAATCTATCAGCATATCCTTTTTACAATAACGCAAAATTGAGCTTATATTTTAATGGAATCTTTTATAGACCCCTATCTTTTTTTTTTTTTTTAGGATTACAGGGTGTTAAACAAATCCGTAGAAAGATATCGCTCGGCAGTGTCATTGAGCATTGTTAGCACTTTTGCATTTGGATTTTCTTTAGCGATTTTTAATGCAATGGCGACATTTGCACCACTTGAGATACCCACCATCACACCGATTTTTCCTAGCTCTTGTGCGGTTTTGATAGCCATTTCGTTTTCAGCTAGTTCAATACTATCAATGACATCACGATTAAGAATCTTAGGGATAAAGTTTGCGCCAATACCCTGAATCTTATGCCCGGCAGCCTCTCCTTTTGTAAGTAATGGCGAGGCAGCGGGTTCTACCCCGATAATCTTAATGGCTGGGATCTTTTGCTTTAGCACTTCGCCTACTCCACTAATTGTCCCACCTGTGCCAAATCCTGCCACGAAGTAATCCAATTTCCCCTCAAAACTCTCATAAATCTCTATTGCTGTCGTTTTCTTGTGCATTTCCACATTCGCTGGATTCTCAAATTGGCTTGGCATAAAGCTATTGGGTGTGGAATCTAAAATCTCTTGCGCCTTATCAAATGCACCCTTCATACCGCCACTTGCCGGGGTTAGCACAAGCTCTGCGCCAAAAAGCTGCATTATCTTACGTCTTTCAATACTCATAGATTCAGGCATAGTGAGGATAATCTTAAGCCCTAAACTCGCACAAATCATCGCAAGTGAAATCCCCATATTCCCACTCGTGCATTCCACAATGATGCTCTCTTTGTTAATCTTACCATCTTTTAAAGCTTTGTCTATGATTGCATAGGCTGGGCGGTCTTTGACAGAATGGCTAGGATTAAGAAACTCGCACTTGCCATAAAGATTTGGCGCGAATTGATGCAAATGCAAAATGGGTGTATTTCCAATGATGTCCGTGATGTTGTGAGCAATTTTCATATAATGTCCTTTGGTGATAATGTAGATATTCCTATATATCTACATTTCTCGCTAAAGTCAAGGATTCATTAAAAAATATCAAAAACACGCTACAATTTTTACCCATAAATCACATATTTTAAAGAATCTTGATGAAAAAGCATATCACTCTCCTTTGTGACCATAATATCACGCACAAACCCCGATCCAGTCGTATATTAATGCTTTTAGACACGATCAAAGCAGATTCAAAGCAGAATTTAAGCAATCTCACTTTACACGTTATTTCAAAAGACTGCACGAGCGAGGAGTTTGCAAAACTTGCTAGCAGTGCTACGTTTTTTACTTTTCCTAAAGATAAATCCAGCAAAGAGCGTAGCATAGCAGAAAATGCTGCAATCCACGCATATTGTCAAAACGGTGCATTTGAAAAGCTTATTTTCACACCCAATCGCGCACATATTTTGCCACATCTATATACCCTGCCTCCCCAAGATATGCTCATCATAGAGGATATTACCCTGCTACCCTTTGCCACACGCTATAAGCAAACGTACAAAAGTTGCCATTTGCTTATTGATTTGCGTGAATTTTATCCGCTTGAATATGAAAATGATGAGCAATGGCGTGAGGGCTTGGGGCAGTTTTTCACCCATTTATGCCGCCATTATCTGCCCTTTGTAGATACTGCCCTAAGCGTGAGTGAAGGCTTATGTGAGCGATACAAAAAAGATTTTCGCATCCCTTGCACACTCTTTTACTCTCTGCCTCCCTTTTTTGACTATACTCCAAAGCCCACAGACAAGCATCATATAAAGATTCTCTACCACGGCTTTATAAGCCCTGATAGAAGTTCTATGGAGCTTTTAGACTTAGCCAAACTCCTGCTTAATAGCCCTTACACACTTTATGTAATGGCTCTAAGCAATCAAAAAGGCTTTTTAGAATCTTTTCGCATTCAAGCCACCACCTTGCCCTCAATTAAAATGATAGAGCCTGTAAGCCTAGAAATGATTATTCCTACAAGCAGCTCTTATGATATAGGGCTTATCCCTTTTAAGCCCACTACTTTTAACCTCGCTCATTGTATGCCAAACAAGCTTTTTGAGTATCTCCAAGCGCGTCTAGCTTTGCTTTGCACACCACTTGATGACATAAGTAACTTTATTAAAGCTCATCAATGCGGCACACTCACACAAGGCTTTGAAAGTGCTGATATTGCAACTACACTTTTGCGGTTAAGCCCACAAGATATTGACACACAAAAAGCCCACGCCCATACACAAGCGCAAAAATGGCATATCGGGTATAATAGAAATATTTTAGAAAATCTGCTTCATAAAGTATTGACTATCGACATAAAGTGAAAGTGTAAATCCCATAATACAGATAATAACAAGAAATACAAAAAAACTCGGGCGATAAGGTGAGCGTATAAGGAGAAAAATACTTAATGGAAATAGTAGCACCCCTAAGCCCACAAATATCCACCCAAGCACACATATAACGATGGCGATGTAAAATGTTATGGGCGTTTGCATTGTGGCTATATTCAATATCATTTGACAAGTGTGAGTTTTAAAACTTCTGTAATATCACTCACACCGACAATCTCTAGCTTATCTAGCACTTCTTGAGGAATATCTTTCAAATCCCGCTCATAATTTTTCTGCGGTATGAGAGCTTTTTTAATCCCCGCCTTATGTGCGGCAATAAGCTTTTCACGTAATCCCCCGATGATAAGCACATTTCCTCGCAATGTCAGCTCTCCCGTCATCGCTATATGTGCGTGAATCTTTGTATCTGTAAGGATAGAGGCAATCACGCAAGCCATTGCAATCCCTGCACTCGGTCCATCTTTAGGTGTAGCCCCCTCTGGCACGTGCAAATGAATATCATAGAGTTGATAAATGGGTGTTTTGCTTTGTTCTTTGGACTTTAGAATCTTTTTATCGATAAGCATTTTTACCACAGAATGCGCGATATGGGCAGATTCTTTCATCACATCGCCAAGGCTTCCTGTAAGTGTGAGTGTGCCTTTACCCTTAATTTTAAGTGCTTCAATCTTTAGCACATCGCCGCCTACACTCGTCCAAGCCAAGCCATTCACCACGCCCACCATATCTTTCTTATCTGCAGGAGAGATTTCAAATACCACCTTATCAAGGAATTTACCAATATTTTGGGGCGTAATATTAATGTTTTTTTCGCCTTGTAAAATCATCGTAGCACTTTTGCGCATAATTTGAGCGATTTTATGCCTTAGACTTCTCACACCTGCTTCACGTGTGTAAGATTCTATAATATTTTTTAACGCAGGGGTGGTGATTTTTAGCTCCTGTGGATTTAATCCGTGCTTTTGCAGCTCTTGGGGGATTAAATACTTCTTAGCAATCTCATATTTTTCCTGTGGTGTGTAAGATGAAATCGCAATAAACTCCATTCTATCGCGTAAAGGTGCGGGAATAGTGCTAATATCATTAGCTGTAGCGATAAAAATCACTTGCGAGAGGTCAATATCAAAACTGGTATAATAATCCCTAAAAGCGTGATTTTGCTCTGGGTCTAGAATCTCAAGTAGCACACTTGTAGGATCGCCTCGATAGCTTCTGCCTACCTTATCAATTTCATCAAGCACGATGAGAGGGTTCATTTCCTTTGCCTCTATTAGTCCTTGTGTAATGCGTCCGGGCATAGCCCCGATATATGTGCGGCGATGCCCACGTAATTCATTTACATCTTCCAATCCCCCAAGCGCGATACGCACTAACTGCCGTTTAATGGCTTTAGCAATAGAATTTGCAAGGCTTGTTTTCCCCACACCCGGCGGTCCATAAAAGCATAAAATCGTGCCTTTTTCTTGTTTTATATCATTTGTATCTGTGGATTTATTTTGCTTAGTGTGAGATTGTGTCTCTTCACGTTTAGCTATCAATTCCTTTACGGCAAAATATTCTACAATGCGCTCTTTAGGCTTTTGTAAGGAGTAATGGTCTAAATCAAGCTGCCTAGCAACTTTGGCAATGGATAGCTTTTGCTTTGCATATTTGCCAAATGGAATCTCAAGCACCCACTCGACATAATTTTGTAAAATATTCGCATCGCCACTATCTTGATGCATACGTGATAGCCGTTTAATTTGCTTATACACTTCTTTGTAAGCATTCTCACTCATATGGGGCTTTAGCTCATTAAGCTTTTGTTCATATTGCTCTATTTCCTCATCACGTGCGTTTTCTGTGCCAAGCTCTTTTTGAATCTGCTTAAGCTGCTCTTTAAGGAAATATTCCTTATTGACTTGCTCCATTTTATTATGCACTTTGTTTTTGATCTCCTTTTGGAGCTTTTGGGCTTGTGTCTCCTCAATCACTGCATCAATAAGCCATAACACACGTTCCTCGACATTATCTTTTGCAAAAAGTGTGTAAGCGTGAATCTTAGGCAAACGCATAGCCGAAGCGACAAAGTCTACTATGCGGTTTGGCTCATCATTACTTTCTATGGTCTTTAAAAAATCAGGTGAAAATCGCCCATCAAGATTGGCTAAATGCAGCACTTTCTCACGCAGCACCTCTAAGAGCGCATTCATTTTATTATGCTCGTATTCTTTATAGTCAAAAATATCAACTTCAGCCTGCAATGGCTCATCGAGGGATTGCAAAATAGAGAGAATCTTACCACGATACAAACCTTTGCAAAGTAATTTAACACGTCCATCAGGTAGTGCTGTCTCACGCATAATAGAAGCAATCACTCCTACCTCATAAAATGATTTTTTTTGCTCTTGTTCATCATCAAAGGCAATAAAGACAAGGCTATTTTCCTCCACTGCTTTATGGGCAGCCTTAATATTATCCTCATCTCGCGTAAAAAGCGGAATTATCATAAAAGGATATATCAATTCACTCTCGGTAATTACAGGCATTACCATGGGAAAATCATATTGTTGCAGTGTATTCATCATTGCTCCTACCAATTAAAAAGTTTTACATACCATGGCACGTATGATGGTTTGGGATTAAAACGTGTGAAAAGCTCCTTGTCGTTGCGCTCTAAATATGTCTCTGCTGCTTCATCTTTGCCTTGTTTTTTATATACTCTTGCAATCGCATAATTAAGCTCAATCTGCCCTAATTGAAATTTTAAATAAATATACTCCACATAAGGCGCATAGCGGCTATTAGGATAGCTTTGCAAAAACGATTTCGCTTCCTTAATGCTTTGAGTGATAAATTCTTGGTCCTTGCTATAATTTTTGAATCCATAAAAATTTGCCAAAATCTTTAAATATTTCGCATAGTCTTGATTCTCTAAAGATGAGTAGCGTTTAAGATATTCATCAAAATAAAATGCCGCTAAGAGATACTCATCATTCTCCATATGCGCCTCGCCAAGTATTAGCATAGCTTCGGGCAAAAGCGGGGAATTGATATGTTCGCTTTGAAGTGAAGCAAAATATCCATCCGCACCCTCTAAATTCCCAAAATTAATTTCTTTAATCATAGATTCATACCAATATATCGCAGGTTTATTGTATTCTACTCCTTTTTTTGCGCAGCCAAAAACCACAAAACTTGCAAACAAAAGACACACTAAGCCATAGATTCTCATCAAAAGCCTTTAAATTATGGAAATAAAAATGTATTATACACTTTAGATTTCACTATTTTAGTATAAAAATACTGATTTATGCTATAATCCGCGATTTTAAGTATAAATCCAACATACATTTGGAGCAAAAATATGGTTTTTGACGTCAAATCGCCCATTCTAGGTTTTGAAAATGTAACAAAAATGAAGCTTGAAAAAATTGATGATTTGTTTATGAAGCTTTATAATGTCGATGGCGAAGTGCCTCATTTTACGCTTGTCAATCCATTTTTATTACGTGAATATGAGTTTGATGTCCCCTCAAGCATTAAAATCTTGCTTGATTTAGAGAATGCAAAAAATTTGCTCATTGCTAATATTATGGTGATTCAAAAGCCTATTGAGCGCTCCACAATCAACTTCCTAGCTCCTCTTGTATTTAATTTTGACAATCTCACAATGGCGCAAGTCGTGCTTGATAGCACACAATATCCTATGTATAGCCTTAATGAATCTATCGGTAATTATTATGATAAAGAAGAAGCCCAAAAGGGTGAAGACTCTGCACTTGTGAGAGATAATACTAAGCAATGAAAATGCTCCTTGTCGTAGGCTATGGCAATATGGCAAAAGCCATTCTCGCGCAAAATACTTTTATTGCCCAACACTACCATCTCCTTATTAGCGGCAGAGATTCACAAAAAATACAAAATTTCATCTCCAGCAACCATCTCAACGCACAGGCATTTCTAACCACACAGGAGCAAGGGCAATATGTGCTTGATTGTGAGAATAAAGATATTTTGCTTTGCACCAAGCCAAAAGGATTAGAAAGCTTTATTTTTAAAGGTAAAGCAGATAATGTATATAGTGTCCTAGCAGGAGTGGGTATAGCTTCTATACAATCTCATATACAATCTCATTGTATAATCCGCTTAATGCCTAATATCGCCGCACATAGCAAATCCTCCGCGACAGCCTTTTACTATTGCCATCAAAATAACTTAGATTCCATATTGCAGAGAGAGATTCGGGCATTTATAGAATCTTTTGGTTCTGCCGTGCGGGTAGATAATGAAATACTTATAGAATCTAGCATTGCCACAAGTGGCAGCGCGATAGCTTTCCTTTCACTTGTAGCGGAATCGCTCATTGACGCAGGAGTGCTTGAAGGACTTACACACGCTCAAAGTGAAGCTTTAGTCAAACAATGCTTTGCAGGATTTGCTAAAGAATTAGCCCATAAAAGCCCTAGCGAGTTAAAATACGCTATTTCTAGCCCGGGAGGCACGACTATTAGAGGCTTAAGCGCGTTAGAAGAATGCGGAGTGAGAGGAGCGTTTATCAAAGCCGCACATATCGCCGCACAATACGCAAAAGATTGTGCTACAAGTAGCAACCCTACGCTAGATTCACACTCCTCACATAAGTAGGGCAATATGCACTGCGCCCTCCAAGCACAAGATGGCAAAGCTAGAGCCTTAAACCTCACTCTTTCTCATTCCCAAGTGCAAACACCTGTATTTATGCCCGTTGGTACACAGGGCTGTGTAAAGGCGCTTGATAGCTGTGATATGTCTCAACTTTTAGACGCAAAGATTATCCTTGCAAATACCTATCATATGTACTTACGTGTGGGCATAGAGCGATTGCAAACCTTTGAGGGCATTCATCGCTTTAGCGCTTTTAATGGCAGTTATTTAAGCGATAGCGGAGGATTTCAAGCCTTTAGCCTAAGTGAAAATACAAAAATCACCGATGAGGGTGTGAGCTTCAAATCCCATATCGATGGTTCAAAGCATTTTTTCTCACCCGAATTTGCCCTTGATATACAATACGCCATCAATAGTGATATTATGATGGTGCTTGATGATTTGGTAGGGCTACCTGCGAGTGATGAGAGGATAGCAGATTCTGTCAATCGCACAAGTATGTGGGCGCAAAGAAGCCTTGCATATCATCAAAAGGCTAAGGCAGAGGGTAGAAGCACTACAAATAATCTTTTTGCTATTATCCAAGGTGGCACAAGTCCACATTTCCGCACACTCTCGGCACAACAACTTGTTAATATGGGCGATTTTGATGGATTTGCCATTGGTGGATTAGCGGTAGGGGAGGAAACTAAAGCGATGTATGAGTGCATCGCGCATACCACAGCCCTTATGCCTACACACAAGCCGCGTTATCTTATGGGCGTAGGCACACCGGAAAATATTATAGAATCTATCGCGCTAGGTGTGGATATGTTTGACTGCGTTATGCCTACAAGAAATGCCCGAAATGCCACGCTTTTTACGCATTTTGGTAAAATCAATATCAAATCCGCTGCGTTTATCAATGATGAATCGCCTATAGACAGCCTATGTGATTGTTACACTTGCCGCCATTATAGTCGTGCTTATCTCTGTCATCTCTTCCGCTCAAATGAAATTACCTATCATCGCTTAGCGACTTTGCATAATCTGCATTATTATTTAAGTCTTGCTAGGGGTGCTAGGGAGGCGATTTTGCAAGGGCAATTTAAGGCATATCGCGCAAGATTCTATGATTTAAGAAAAATGGAGGTGCCAGATGAATATTAAGCAGCAACGTTTAGAATCTCTGCTTGTTGAAGTGTTAAGCGAGGCGCTTTCACAGCTTAGCGATACGCAGATTAATAGCCTTAGCATTACAGGCGTGAAATGCTCTAGGGGCAAACAAAGCGCAGAGGTGTTTATTGAGGGTTCAGCACTGAGTGGTGAGGAGCGCACACAGATTTTGCATAAGCTTCATAAGGCACAAGGAATTCTCAAAGAGTATGTAATGAGCGCTACACAGTGGTTTCGTGCGCCGAATTTGCGCTTTAGCTTTGATGATTCTCTTTATCACACTAATAACCTAGATGCTATCTTTGCGCAAATTGCTAAAGATAAGCATTAAAGGAATACTATGCTTTCACTTCACACACAGGATAAAATTGCTAAACTCGCTGCAAATCTTGGGCTATATATCTATGATATTGATATGCTTAAAGAAGATAATCGCCCTATTTTGCGTATTTCCATTACTCGCAAAGCCCCTATGCAAATGCCTAAATCTCCTAATGAATCTGCCATTACCCTGCAGGATTGCCAAACTTTAAGTGAGCTTATCTCGCCCCTGCTTGATGTGGAGGAATCAAACTTAGATAGTTATTATTTAGAAGTGAGTTCTCCGGGGCTAGAGCGTACGTTAAAGACTTTTACACATTATACATATTCGCTTGGGGAGTATGTGAGCGTTAAGCTTGGCGATAAAAGCATTATTGAGGGCATTTTGCTTAATGTAAATGAAGAAGGCATAGATATACAATCCCATCAAAACCCCATACATCTGCCATTTGCGGATATTAAGAAAGCGAAGGTGATTTTTGCGCTCTAGTGATGAATTATTATTGCATTATTGTTGCGCTCTGGCGTGGCAGCACCAAACACTCGCCTTGCCTAATCCAAGTGTGGGAGCGATAGTAGTGGCACAAAATGGGGAGATTCTCGCCACAGGGGTGCATATCATTGCAGGAAGTCCTCACGCTGAAGTTTTAGCCATACAGGCAGCTTACTATAAACTCACGGGAGATAAGCAGATTCTAAACCTTACAAAAAGCGAGGATATACACCATTATCTTTTAAGTCATCACCAGGGTATATTTCAGCAATGCGCTTTGTATGTGAGCCTAGAGCCTTGCAATCATCAGGGCAAAACGCCTCCTTGTGCCGCGCTTGTCGCTGCATTAAAGTTTGCCAAAGTATGTATTGCAATGTGTGAATCACACTCTCTAGCCGCAGGAGGATTAACCCATCTCTTAACGCATAATCTTAATGCCTTTTATGTCCAATCCCCAGCTGTGCAACATATCGCCCAATCACTCCTTTTACCATTTCATACATTGCGTAATAAGGGCAGATTTACACTTTTTAAACTCGCTAAAAGGCTTGATGGAAGCTATAAAAATGGGCATATATCACATCAGGATGCACAGATTTTCACACATAATCAACGCAGTGTGTGCGACTATATATGTATCTCGGGTAATACCCTAAGACACGATAATCCCTTGCTTAATGCTCGATATGCCATACCTCCTTATAATAGCTTAGCAACCCCGCAAGTGTTTATTCTCTCACGCATACAAAAGTCTTTAGAATCTCTTAAAGCCTCTACTTGTGCGGATTCTCAAGATTCTTATAGAGTTTCTAAAATGCTTGAAACTTCTTATAATGCCCTCAAACATCGCATACACTTTAGCGATAACCCTAGAGAGATAGAGAATCTTCAGGGATTTGTGATTATCGAGGGGGGTTTTGAGCTACTTGCCACCTTGAGAAAAAACATTGATATGCTACTTATTCATCAATCCCTAGAAGCACAACACGCAGAGGGAGAGTATTTGACGCATTCCTTTAGTGGTAGATTCACGCTTTTACACCAAATGACTTTAGGGGAGGACATTGCCTTATGGCTGCAATAGATATTTATCAACTCAAAAATGGCTATTGTTATAATACTGATAGTCTTATCCTTGCGTATTTTGCAAAGCAGTTTCTCAAAAAACATTTTAGTATTGTAGATGTAGGAGCAGGGAGTGGGATTCTAGGGATATTATGCGCTAGAGAGATTATATCCCTTGGCGGAAAACCACAACTCCATCTTGTAGAGAAAGATAGAATTATGAGTCTTTTAGCAGCTAAAAACAGTCACGCTTTTGAGGGAGTGGTGCATTGTATGGATTTTTTAAATTTTGACCCTCATACAAAGTTTGATTTTCTTATCTCAAACCCACCATTTTACACTCAAGGTGCATTGTTTGGAGACAATGAGCGTAAGAATATGGCACGTTTTCAGCACTTTTTACCACTTCCGCTTTTGTTTAAACGTATCAAACGTATTTTACAACCTAATGGTGTAATGTGTATGTGCTATGATGCAAGATTGTGTGTAGAGTTTATCCACGAAGCTCAATCAAGTGGATTCCATATTGATGTAATGCAATTTGTGCATTCCTTACGCGATAGGGAGGCGAATCTCGTGCTTGTCAAGGCAAAGATTCAATCCAAATCACCTACACGTATCCTACCCCCCATTTTTACACATTTAAGCCCCAATCAAAGCGACAATACAGAAATGCTTAAAGCCATTTACGCGTGGGCGCAGACAAGAAGCATTAAAATAGATCAAGATGAGCTAGAGACATAACCTAAGTTACATATTTAAAAGATTTGCAAATATTATTAAGGTATAATGCCAGCTTATGTTTATTTTAGGATTTGAGGGATTAGTATGCTATATGGAAAAATCATTGACATAGATTCACAAACGCAAATAGCGCAAGTTGAACAAGACTTGAATAAACGCGTTTTTGATTTTGCCTTTGATTTATGGGAAGATGAAATCAGCGATTTGCAAAAGGGGGTGGAGGTAGAATTTGTCGTAGAGATGAAAAAGGTGGTGAAAATCCATCTCAAACCAAAACCCGTAGATCCTGATGAGATACCTGTAACTAAACCAGCACGTGTTTGTATCGAAGAGTATTTTATGCGCGAAAATGAAATACTTGCTAAATATAAAGATTATGTAACTGGTCATCTAAAGCTTGATTTTATCCGTATGCGCCGCTTTTTACTCACTGCCTATAATGATTTATGTGCAATGGATGCTAATATAGAAAATGAAGCTTTAAAAAAGCTGAGGCAAGAAATTGTTTTTCTTTCCAAAGAATATGAAAATTATCATAAAAAGACACAATACACACTCCAATATGCCTTTGAAACGATATTTCTTGCCCGACAGGTAGAATATAATAAAACAGTTACGCATATTGATGAGATTCAAAGCTCCCTTGCCAATGCTCAAGCTCAAACTAACTCCCTTAATGGCTCCCTCGCTGAAGGGGAAAAGGCTCTAGGCAAGCGCGATGATAAAGGTAGCAAAGAATATACAGAAGTGGAAAAAGAAGTGAAAGCAATGCGTAAGCGATATGTGGATTTGCTCAATTTTATTGGGAATCAAAAGGACGCATTAGTGAGTGAAAATGCACGTATGAAACGATTTAGAGAAGAGCATTTGACTGCCTTTGGTTCTGTTTATACCCCTATGACAAATGATATTAAAAGCCGTTTTCTTGCCTTACTTGACACAAAGGCGTATGATTTTGATACCACTTTATGGAGTCGAGCTAAATTTAGCCATAATGTAAAGCACTTTTTTAGCAACTCACGTATTGAAGGGAGTTTTAGCTCAAAGACATTTTTGCGCTACTTTTTGCGCGGACTAGACAAATCTAAGCTTTCTGCACGCTCAAAGGAACTTTTTGACTTATTGCATTATTTAGAAACAACCAATCGCAAAAGTCTTTTGATCGTGCGTGAGACAGCTGTGAATATTGCCAAATATCGCCAAGTGATTGAAAAAATCGATTCAAGTCTGCTTATCACCACAGATAGCGACCCGCTCAATGCACTAAAAAATCTTATACAAAATCCTCAAGATATTGTTGTGATTGATGAGAAAATCGGCAATGTCTCCGCACTAGGCTTTATTAAAACTTACAAAGAAAGTCAAGATCCTAATCCTAAGACTGTATTTTGCGTCATCGTGCAGCAACTTCCACCTTCGGACATTGTCTCTAAAGGTAAGCTTATGGGTATGGAATTTATCCCTGAGCAAAATATGGATATGCTTTATGATCGTATCCGTATGGCACTTTAGTGTGAAAACTTTATGGGTTTTGTTTGTTGGGTGGATTTGCATTGTAGAAAAGTAAAAGAAAACTATTAACTTAGTTAATATATACACCTTAAAAATATTTTTTGCCTTGAGTAATAATCTTAGATTCTCTAGTCTATCCTATGCCCTTGCTGTTGCGATGTAATCGCCGCAAGGGTCTTGCTTTGCAGATATAAAATCTGCTTCGCACCATTCAATCCCGAAGGGATTTAATCTCGCAAAGGGCGATAGCCCTTAAGGACAAAAGGATACACTTATGCAGCGTAGCAAATCCCGCAAGGGCAAAACTAAAGCTACGCTTTATTCATCAAGTGAGTTTTTAAGGTAGATTCTCTAGTCTATTATGCCTTTGCTATTGCAGCTAAAGCTACTGCATTCGCACGAAGTGCTAATCCACACCTGCAAAAGGTCTTGCACACTTAAGACAAAGCCTCTCGTGTGCGCCTAAAGGATACACTTGATAACCGCACTTCGTTTGGTTATCAAGTGAGATTCTAAGGTTAGATTCTCTAATCTATTATGCTTCGTGCTGCATTCACACTTCCAAAAAAAACTTTAAGGTAGACTAGAGCTTAGGAGTGTGGGCATTTTGTGTGATTGTGTTTTTACGCAAATGAGAAAACCCACTTGTAATATTCTTAATCCACCAAAAGGATTAGAGAGGAAGTCCCATTTTACCAGGATTAAGAATATTGTTTGGATCAAAGGCTTTTTTAATACGTGCAAACAAATCCATCTCTGCTTGGCTGAATGCCAGGCGCATAAATGGGGCTTTAGATAGCCCTATACCATGCTCTCCACTCAATGTCCCCTCTAGGCTAATAGCTATTTTGAAAATCTCCTCTATGCACTCATATCCTCTCTGCAGTACGGCTTTATCGCTTGGGTCTTTTACCATTACATTTACATGCACATTGCCATCACCGGTATGTCCAAAGCAGGGAATTTTAAAGCCATATTTCTCACTTAACTTGCCTATTTCGCTAAGCAATGCAGGGAGAGATGAGCGAGGCACGGTAATGTCTTCATTGAGCTTCTTTTTGCCATAAATGGTAATGCTTTGACTTACATTGCGCCTTGCAAACCACAAATTCTGTGTCTCCTCATCATTCTTTGCGATTCTAAAATCAATACAACCATTTTCTTTAAATTTATCACTTAATATATTGAGTTGAAAGTCAAGCTGCTCTGTCAAGTCTCCATCAACCTGCGTGATAAGTATCGCTCCTGCGTCTATGGGCAACCCTTTGTGGAATCGCTCCTCAACTGCGCGTATGCTTAAATTATCTAAAAACTCCATCGCCACAGGTGTGATACCACTTGCCATTGTTTTATATACTGCATTCATAGCAGACTCTATATTTGGGAATACGCCCATTGCTGAACGCGACAATCTAGGCTTGGCAATAAGCTTAAGCGTAATCTCTGTAATCACAGCAAGATTTCCCTCGCTAGCTATCAAAATCCCAGCGACATTAAATCCCGCAACATCTTTAATCGTTTTTTTGCCCGCACGTATCACATCGCCATTAGGCAGCACAGCACGTAATGCCATCACATAATCCTTTGTAATGCCATATTTTGCCGCACGCATACCGCCGGCATTTTCGCTTACATTACCCCCAAGTGTGCTGTACTCCTGACTGGCTGGATCTGGCGGATAGAACAATCCTTTTTTTTCTACTGCCTCTTGGAAGGCTTTATTGACAACTCCAGGCTGCACCCTTGCAACAAGATTCTTTTCATCGATCTCTAAAATGCGATTAAAATATCGTTCCATCGCAAGGATAATACCACCATTTACAGGCAATGCTCCCCCTGTGAATCCACTCCCTGCGCCACGAGGAATAACAGGAATCTTGTGTGTGTTGCAATAGGCTAAGATAGCGCTTACATCTGCCTCATTACGTGGGAATACCACTGCTTCAGGCTCATAACGTTCACGTGTAGCATCATAGCAATACGCCACCAAATGCGCCTTATCATCATAGCAATTTTCCTCACCCACGATAGATTTTAGGGTTTGAATATGGCTTTTATCAAGCATAGCTACTCCTTATCTGTGGAATGAAATTTTTTAAGACTTTGGCTTAATAGCCCATCATAATAGCTAAAAAATTGGCGCGATTTTTTAGAGCGCAATTTACTTGCTAGTGAGCCTGTATCAATATTAGCAATGCGTGAGAAAAATGGAGCTTGTGTTTGCGTGAGCTGCGGCTTTTGCATAGGGATTTCCTCTAAAATTGCAAAACTTTGACAATCAAGCACGTTGATACCATTTGAGGCAAATATATACACCAAACCTATACTATATGCTTTACAAAATGCTTGAAAATGCTTTTGTTTGGGGTCATTAATACCATCTTTTGCTAAAAATGCACTAAATAAATCGATATGTGCGAATTGCGTTTGTGAGGGCGTTGAGAGAATCTTGTTATAACTCTCTTGGTCAGGGGCGATAGCAATGGCTTTATTATAGAATCCATTAAAAAGCACTACATCGCCTTGCCTAGGCTTGGCGATGGGTGTGGGGAGATACTTTTGCTTAATGCTATCAAAGGCTGTATAGTCTGCATATGCCACATTGTTCTTAATGCGCGTGATTTGCACATCAGCGATAATTACATTATAGCTGTCTTTACGTGTAAGGATAACGCCACTTTGTCCTACTTTGAGATTTTTAGCAGGGAAGATTACTTCTTTTGAGCTAACTTCTGTAATATGTGTGCTTGCAGGACTTGTGTCAATCCCATAAGCCAATCCCATACAACATAACAATCCTAATATAAGTCGCATTGCATCTCCTTATTTCATTGCTTCTTGTTTAAGTCTTTCATAATGGCGTAAAAACCACAGCACTCCAAATCCTAAACCGGGCGTTTTGACAATTTTTTCATCATATAAAATAGATTCTACATCACTTACCTTAACTAACACAGATTCTATTACTTCACCATCAACGCCTCCACCCTCATTTATTTTATCCTGCTCACTAATACAAGTATAGAATAATGTTTGCTTTGCTCCACTATGCCCCACAGCAGTGGCAAAAGTCGCAATATGCTCTAATGAATCTGCCTTATAGCCGCATTCCTCCTGTACCTCTTCTTGTGCGATTTGCATAAGGCTTTTGCCCTGCTTATCGACAAGTCCAGCACATAGCTCATACGTATAGCCTAAGGCTAGAGATTCTTGGCTTATATGGGCTAAAGATGTATCATTATGCAATGTTTTTGCAAAGACTGCAGGGCGGAATTGCTTGACAAAAAGTAGGCTATCTGCCTCTTTGTGATAAATCACAATCGCCACAGAATCTAGGCTCTGTATAAAATCCCAGCAGCGATTTATGCCATTTTCACGATAGCGCATACGGTGGGGCTTGATATATATAGAATCCACGCATTCACAAAAATGTATATCGCTGATATGTGAGAGTGTTTTCATTGCTTATTGATTGATGATGGAGTGGTTGGCTGTATAGGAGCATTTTGTGTGTTAGATTCTGCATTTATTTGCGAATGCTTATCGGGCAAATTTCCTTCACTTAATGTAATAGCATTTACACTTTTATTGAGTGCATCTTGCAAATGCGGCATAAAATGCTCTGTGAGTGCTAGAAAAGCTTCTTTCTCTTTGCCTTGCAGCTCTTTACTTACTGCTTTTACGCTTGATAGGGGATTAATAGGCACATTATTACGATACAGGCCAAAATGCAAATGTGGTCCTGTGCTTAGCCCTGTGCTGCCCACACGTCCTATCATTTGCCCACGTTTGATGCTTTTACCAGCCCTTATTCCATTTGCAAAAGAATTTAAATGTGCGTAAAGTGTTTTAAGGTTACCCTCGTGGCGAATCTCAATAAGATTCCCATAACCTCCTCTTTTGCCCGCAAAGATGACTACTCCATCGGCGGCTGCTACAACAGGAGTCCCCGTAGGTGCAGCATAATCCACCGCATAATGTGGGCGGATTGTGCCAAGTATAGGGTGTTTCCTCCCAAGTGAAAATCTTGAGCTTATTCTCGCCCCTGCTACAGGCGTTTGGAGCAAGAATCCCTGAATCTCCTTACCTTCCTTATTGTAATAGCGTCCATTCTTATATTGAAAAATGTAATGAGGTTTTTTATTTACTTCTACTACAGCCGCTTTGATATTCGCATTTTTAAGTGGCTTGCCTAAACGATATTTACGATCATAAATCACTGCTAATCTATCGTTTTTTAAAATACTACGAAAATTCACACTATTTTTATAAGCGTTCAAAAATTCGCTCACCAAGCCCTTATCGTGCGTCATATCAAGTAAATCTTGGTAGGGGGATTTTTGAACAAAGAGGCTTACTATCTGCTCTTGTTCAAAATAAATCATAGGCGTAAAATCAAGCATATATGCCCCATCGCGTTTAAAGATGTGAATCTGCATACCATCGCCTATGGGAATAAGAGCCTGAATCAAAGAACCATCATCATCTAAAAGCGTGTAGTATGTAACTCCAGCATAAATTTCTGAAGTTAGTTCTCTATCTTTTGGAGAGAGGTTATAATATAAACTTGTAGGAATATTGTATTTTTGAAAAAATGCAAAAAATGTATAGCCTACCTCCCATATTTGAGAATGAGCCACTGCTCCAAAACACAAGCTGCTCCAAACGCTCACTAACATAAAAATTTTTCTCATACAAATACCTTACAAGCCATACGCCCAGCGCTTAACTTTAGCCATTCTTTAAATAAGCCTAGGATTGTAGTATAAAAATTTTAATAAAAATGTTAAAATAGGCTTTGTCTTGGCACTCTTTTTGCATAGCATCTTACAATTGCATTGAGATACGAAATAAGGAGATAAAATGAGCACAGGTTTAAAAAATTGGCTATTTCCTACACTTAGTTTTATTGCGTTTTTGTATGTTTTACTCTTGCTTGGAATTTGGACGTATCGTGCCGATACGAATGCTCCACTTTTTGAATCCGATGGCAACTCAAAAAATGTAACATCGCTCAAAGATTTTAAGCAAGAAATGCAAGAGTATGTAAAATAATACAAATTGCTAAATTTTTTTATACTTTAGCCGATTTGAAATGAAATTATTTAAAAAAAATTAAATTACTTAGAGGTGTCCTATGATAAATGGTGTGAATACAGGCATTCAAGCTGCAAATGTCCTCAATAGAGAAATGTTCAACAAACAAAATGAGAGCAACGAAATCAAAGCAAAAGAAGAAGCACAACTCTCAAAAGCAGAGCAAATCAAAGAGCAAATCAAAAATGGTGAATACAAAATTGATTTACGGCAAACTGCCCAAAAAATGGCATCAAATTTGCTTAACCTCTAAAAAACTCCTCCATTCTCTCAAAGCATTTTTTTGATGTAGCAATGGAGCATATAGAGGACTTATACTATGCTACATACTTACATTAATGGTGCAATAGCCGATTTAAGAACGCTTATACATCTTACCCAACTTGATAATAAAGATATACAAGCGGCTCATCACGAAGCGATTTTTGGGCGATTAGAGCAAAAAGATAATCTTGTGAAAGCATTTGAAGAAAAAAAATCTCTTATTCAGCAGGAAATGCTTATATTGTGTGAAAAAAATCCACATAAAGCACTTAAAGATTTGCTTGATGAGCAGACAAGCGCGCTTTTAGACTCGATGCGAGATGAGCTAGAAACGCTTAAAACACTCAATGCCAATTATGCAAAAAGTGTTTTTGCCGTAGCTGAATTTTACAATTCACTTATCCAACGCATAATCCCCCACGAGAGCAATGGTTATGAGCATCAACGTACTCAAAGCCATTTACTGAAAATCCAAGTATAGGCAAAACTTATGGGTGGCATTCTCTCCTCTCTCAATACTTCTTATACGGGCTTACAGGCACATCAACTTATGGTTGATGTAACCGGTAATAATATCGCTAATGCAAGTGATGAATTTTATAGCCGCCAACGTGTGCTTGTCCGTCCTGAACGACCGCTTTACTATCAAGACTATAATCTTGGCAGAGGTGTGAGTATTGAAACCATACAGAGAATCCACGATGAATTTGTCTTTAACCGCTATCGCAAGGCTGCTGAAGAAGCCCAATATTATGATACACATTTTACTACCTTGCGTGAGGCTTCGGCATTTTTCCCTGAAGTTGATGGTGTAGGGATTTATAATGATTTAGAAGAGTATTTTAATGCGTGGAAAGATTTAGCGAAAAACTCCACAGATCCCGCACAAAAGCAGGTTTTAGCAAAAAATGCCCAAGTTTTAAGTCATAATATTCAAGACACACGAGCAAGGCTTGTAAGATTGCAGCAAAAGGTAAATGAAGAACTTGAGGTAACTATCAACGAAGTCAATCGTTTAGCCAAAGAAATTGCACATATTAATGGAAAATTAAAAGAAATGGAAGACCAACGTGAGCTAAAACAAGCCAATGAGTTACGCGATAGGCGCGATGAGCTAGAGTTTAATCTTCAAACGCTTATAGGTGCGAATGTGTTTAAAAATCACTTAGACTCTCGTGCATCTATCCACCCTAAACTAGCGGATTTTGATGATGAATATGTCTTAAATATCGGCTTTGGGTTTAATATTGTCGATGGCGCGATGTTCCATCCCATCGTCCTAAAAAAAGATGATAATCATCTCAATCTTAATCGTGTATATTTTCAGGGTGATGATTTTAAAATCGTTGAAATCACTGATAAAATCGTGCAAGGCAAGGCTGGCTCGCTTATTAGCCTCTATAATTCTGGGGCTGATGGCACACGTGTGGGGAAGATTCAAGATTATATCAATCAGCTTGATATTTTTGCAAAGGGCTTCATTGAGGCAACCAATAATATTTACTCTCAAAGTGCAGCTATGCAGATTCGCAGCGATAAGATTGATGTGTGGAGCTTGAATGCTCTTGTGGATAGTAATTATAATATTAAAACAGGGAGTTTTGATATTGTCATATACAGTGCACAAGGTGAGGAAATCGGGCGCAAAACAATCCATATTGATGAGACTACTACAATGAATGATGTTGTCCGTGCTATCAACGCAAATACTGATGATAATAAAGACAATAATGCCCTTAATGATGTTGATGACTACTTCCGCGCTTATTATGATAATGGCACAAGAGAATTTAATATCCTTGCTAAAAACCCTTCGCAAGGGCTTTATGTGGCTATCCAAGATAATGGCACGAATTTCACAGGAGCATTTGGTTTGAATAAGTTTTTTGATGGGGAAGATGCCCATAATATTACGCTTCATCGCGAATATGCTAAAGATGCTACCCTTATACGTCCGTGGCTCACACCGGTAAATGGGAACTTTGATGTGGCAAATATGATGCAGCAGCTTCAATATGAAGATGTAGATTTCTACACCAATAAATACGATAAGCAGCAGATGAGAATCTCTGAATATTTTCAATTCCTCTCTGGACGTGTAGCTAATCAAACCGAAGCTACCCAACGCACCAAAGAAACAAAAGATTCTGTGCTATCTGCTGTCAAAAAGGAGCATTTAGCTATATCGCAAGTGAGCCTTGATGAAGAGATGGTAAATCTCATCAAGTTTCAAGGTGGCTATGCGGCAAATGCAAAAGTGATTACTACCATTGATAGAATGATAGAAACCTTGCTAGGGATTAAGCAATAAATTTTTATGAGTATGCTACACATTCTTAGACAAAGCCTTGCGGATTTCTTGCGCCCGAAGATTCTATCTCTTGTGTGTGTGCCTGTGATATGCAATATTTTGCTTGTGGGCAGTATCTTGTATTTTTGTGGGGCAAGTTTTTATCAATATGTGCTAGATTTAAGCCCAGAGTGGATTGCAAATCTTAGTGTAAATGCGGCTCTTTGGGCACGGGTGCTGAGTTTTTTATATGTCTTAAGCATATATCTGTTTTTGGGCTTGTGTGTGGGGATTCTCACCTTGCTTACTAGTCTCTTTTTTGCCCTTTTTTATACGCCATTACTTGTAAAATTTGTGCATAAGAAAGATTTTTCTCATATCCATTTGCAGCCCTTTGGGAATCTTGTAAGCGATATGTTAGTTTTTTTCAAAGATGGGGGTATTTTTATAGCTTTGCTTATCGTGTGTATTCCTTTGTATTTTATCCCGTTGTGTGGCACTCTTATCCCTCTTATACTAGGATTTTTCTTTTTCAAAAGACGCAATTTCTATGATGTGGGAAGTTGCACGATGAATAAGGAGCAATTTGAGAGTTTGCAAAAATTTTCAGCACAAAATTATCTCTGTGCGCTTATGGCATATCTGCCTAGCTTCATTCCATTTGTAAGCTTTTTTCTTATGCCACTGCAGATTCTTATCATTATCCGCTATGCACTCTCCTACCTTGAGAAGCCAAATAATTCACCTTATTAGTCAAATCAAGACATACATTTTTTGCAAATACAGGCGAAATGCTATTTTAAAGAATTTGCATATTAAACCTTAAATTTCCCATAAACGCGTAGGTCATTATGTTTTGGCGTGGAAAGATATAACGAAGCATTGTGCTTCTGCGCTACTTCGCATATCTCCTGCCACAGCGTTTCAAAAGCACTTCGCCCGATATGTTTATCTCCCTCATTTTGTTTACCACTCACCATAGCATCTATATATGCTTGAGGGATTTTAAAGCCCAGATTCGCTTCATTAATACGTCTTACACTCTCTAAATGAAAAATCCCAAATACCCCTATAAACGCTTCCACCTCATATCCACCGCTTTGTGCGATAGATTCAAAATGTTGCAAAAAAACTTGTGCCTCTTGTGCGCTAAAAAGCGGTTGCGTGATGATTTTGTCCGCACCAGCTTTTAGCTTCTTTTCAAGTCTTTCCCTGCTTGCCTTATCAGTCAAAGTTCCGCTACCGCTGATGATACGCACTTTTTCCCCTAGTATTTCTCTTGCAAGGCTGATAAGCTCTATGCCGTTTATGCCCCCATCTTCGCCGCCGATAAGAGCTATTGTGTCAAATCCCGCATATTGCACCCCCAAAAGCTCCGCCTTTAAGCGAATCTTACCTGCTTCCCCCACGCAGCCGCCTCCGCTTAATGTAGGCACAAATTGTATATGAGGCATTCTCTGCCTTAGCATATATGCACCTAAGAGCGCCTCTACACTTGCCTTTTTACGAGGACTTGCAGGGACTAGCACAAAATCTAGCGTCTTATGTAAATACCGCTTTGCCCTCTTCCACATAGAATCTAGTAGAGCTACATCACTTGCTAGATTTTGTGGTAAAAACTCAACGCCAAACATCGTGTCTCCTTAAAACTACCGCTTCTGCATATCAAATTTAATCCCAAATGCTATAATCTTAACATTTTTCTAAGGATAATAATAGATGAAGCTTGTTGTGTTTGACTTTGATTCTACACTTATGAACGGAGAGACGATTGATATACTTGCACAGGCGCATAATGTAAGCGATGAAGTCTCTGCTATTACGGATAGAGCGATGAATGGGGAGCTAGACTTTTATGAGAGTTTAAAGGCTCGTGTGGCTATGCTAAAGGGTTTAAGCTACCAAAAAGCTCTGCATATCGCGCGGAATCTCCCCCTTAATCCCGGCGCAAAGTCCTGTATCACATCGCTTAAGGCGCAAGGCTATAAGGTTGTGTGCTTTAGCGGTGGATTCCATATCGCTACGGATTATTTTGCTGATATTTTAGGGCTTGATGCAACATTTGCTAACATCTTGCACTATAAAGATAATGTCCTCACGGGCGAAGTAGGCGGGGAGATGATGTTTAGCGATTCTAAGGGCATTATGCTCCAACGATTGCAGCATCTGCTTTCTATCACGCCTGAAAACACCATTGCCATAGGCGATGGCGCAAATGATAGGAGTATGTTTGTCTATGCTGATGTACGTATCGCATTTTGCGCTAAGCAGATTCTTAAAGATGCGGCAAATATCATCATCGATACACAGGATTTGCGTGAAATCCTTAAATCCCTCCATATCCCTATAAAGGAGTAAAATGACTATCAGTATCCTCTGTGGCGGCTCTGGTACGAGACTTTTCCCCCTCTCCCGTGAGCTTTTGCCTAAACAATTCGCCTCCATTTTGCCTAAAAATGATACGCAAGATTCCACACATTCGCTTTTCCAAGAGACATTGTTGAGAAATCAATTCTTGGTAAAAAGTGGCGGGGCGTTTCAAATCATTACTAATGACAATCACTACTTCATCGCACAAGAACAAGCCCATAATAGCGGCATTGAGCTAAAAGATTTCATTTTAGAAACTATGAGTAAAAACACCGCTCCTGCCCTTACCTTCGCTGCTCTAAGTGTATATGAAAGCTTTTGCTTAAATCATCTACAAGATGATGTGATTCTCGCCCTACCCGCTGACCATCTCATCAAAGACACAGCCAAATATCAAGAAGCCATTGCTGAAGCCATTGCTCTTGCAAACAAGGGCTTTTTGGTTACCTTTGGTATCAAGCCTGATTGCCCTCATACAGGCTATGGCTATATTAAGGCAAAAAACCATATCGTAGAAAAATTTATAGAGAAACCCTCTTTAGAGGAAGCGCAAAACTACCTTAAAGAGGGGTATTACCTGTGGAATAGTGGTATGTTTTGCTTTCGTGCGGAAGTGTTTTTAAAAGAGCTTAAAATATGCGCACCCGATGTGTATGAATCTTGTAAGCTTACCTTTGAAGCCTCAAAAGATTCTAAAGTAGCACATTTTATGCGGTTAAATCCCGCTATGAGTGAGAATATCCCTCATATTAGCATTGATTATGCCCTGATGGAAAAAAGTCAAAAGGTTGCCTGTGTGAGCGGAGCATTTAGCTGGAGTGATGTAGGGAGCTTTGAATCTCTAAGTCTTGAATACCCTAAAGATAGCGCAAACAACGCAAGTAGAAATGATTTTATCACTAAAGATTGCACGAATAATTTTGTCATTTCTGATAAGGTCGTAGTCGGCATTGGCTTAGAAAACTTGATGATTATTGATGAGGGTGATTGCCTGCTTGTGGCAAAAAAGGGCTATTCTCAACAAGTTAAAGACATTGTCAATATGCTCAAAACCTCGCACCCCGAACTCACCAAAGTGCATAGGAGCGCACATCGCCCTTGGGGAAGCTATACCGTGCTTTTAGAATCTCCTACCTACAAAATCAAGCAAATCATTGTCAAACCCAAAGGCAGGTTAAGCCTACAAAAGCACTATCATCGCAATGAGCATTGGATTATTGTGAGTGGCTCAGCGTATGTAACCATAGGAGAGTATAAAAAATTCCTGAAGGCTAATGAATCTACTTATATCCCTATGGGAGAGGTGCATCGCCTTGAGAATCCCGGTGTGCTACCGCTTGTGCTCATAGAAGTGCAAATGGGTGAGTATCTAGGTGAAGATGACATCGTGCGCTTAAGCGATGATTATCAGCGATTGTGATTTCCATTGCGTGAAAGGCAATGATAGACTAGAGAGATTGTTATTTATCTGCAAGTAAATTATCCCCCATATATTAAATTATGATAATAATTTTTATTTTATTATAAGACAAGAAATATTACTATTGCTTTACTTAAAATCAAAATAAAACATGGAAAGACTATGATACAATACCTAAAGCAGACTTTCAAAAAAGTAGCTGGGGATATGCACAATAAAATCTCCATAAAATTCACATCATTCATTATGCTTCATATTCTGTGTAGCTTTCCTCTCTTTGCAGAGCAAAATTTGGCAACTCCCCCTGCAGCAGCATCTCATAGCGCACAAGATTCTAAAGATAATGGAGTAAGGAAAGTGAATCTAGGGCGCTCTGTTATCCGCGCAGAGCATAAAGATGAGACCTACCAAAGCAGCAATACTATCAATTCACAGATATTAGAATCTGCTCCTAGTGGTAATGGCGATATTGGCTCAATGCTTAGAATCCTCCCTAACGTGCAGTTTGACAACGCAGAGCTTAGGAGCAATACACCCGGTGAGATTGACCCAGCAAAGATAAGCATAAGCGGGGGTTTGCATTATCAAAATCTTTTTACCATTGATGGACGCGATATGAATAACGACCTCAATCCCGCACAGAATGGCTCTACTTGGACTAGCACGACCCCGGGGCGAAGTCAGGGAATGGCTATTGATGTGAGCCTTTTAGAATCTATTAACGTGCAAGATTCTAATGTCTCTGCGGCGTATGGGGGATTTACCGGTGGGGTGGTAGAGGCTTTCACAAGAAGGGCAAATAAGCCCTTTGGAGCAAACATCAGCTACCAAATCACGCAGGGTAATGCGCAGCCGGGTAAATTCTCTATGACACATTACCATATCTATGGGAATGATGCCTCGCTCGATGCCTTTATCAATGCCTCTGCTAATGGTGAAAATCAAACCAACACACCTGTGTTTATTAAACACCTCATTCGTGCCAATCTAGAATCTCAAATCGATGATAAACTTGGCGTTATCGCTGCCTTTGCAACGACACAGAGTTTTATCCCCTTACGTAGAAGTGATAATAGCTATCTTAATACTACGGCTTATCCTATCCCTGAAGGTATCGTGCAAGATTCTAATGGACAGGCGGTGCAAAATCAAGTGAGACAAATCTATAATTACTTTCTTAAAACCCATTATGATGTAGATGAAGATCTTAGCTTTGAGCTTACCTATACCTACGCGCCAGATTATAATAATCGCTATCTACCCGGAGGCAAACCCGACCAAAGCTATGATTGGGTAAGTGGTGGACACGATGTAGGCTTTAAAACCACGTGGAGAAATACCTTAGGCAAGATGACAAACACCTTAGGCTATTCATATTTGCAAAATTCTACTATCGCACACGGCTATGAGCATACTAAGGAATGGCGCGTTTCAGATGCGAAAAATTGGAGCAATTGGGCTGGACGTGCACGTGAGGGAGGCTATGCCCCAAGTGAATCTATCCAACACACACTAAGTAATAAACTCATTCAAGATTTTAAACCCCTGCAAGACTCACTTGGTATCACGCATAGATTCCAAGTGGGATTTGAGCTAGGCTACCAATATGCAAGATTTGGCTATACGCACGATCATTTTATCGTTAGACAGACTACGACAAAGCTTGAGGCTAACCAAACTTGCCCAAACTTAGAATGGTGTGACCCATCAAAGACCTATTTTATAAAGACAAGTGGCACAGGAGCAAATCGAACCTACACGCTAGAACCTTGGGAAAATGGGCAGTATTTTTATTCCGCGTGGCTTTATCGTGGTAGCACCACACTTGATAATACGCTTTTAGCAGCATTTGCAGAAGATGATATGGCACTCCCGCTAGAATACAAAGGCAGAGATATAGGGCATATCAATATCCGCCCGGGTATCCGCTTTGATTATGATAGTTATATGGATAAGCTTACTACCGCTCCAAGGCTTTCCCTTAGCTATGAAGCCCCGTGGAATGAGTTGCATCACGAATTTTCCACTTCTATGATCGCAGGGGCGAATCGCTACTATGGGCGCAATATCTTTAGCTATCGCTTAAGGGAGGATTTAAACGCTATGCAAACAACCATCTATCGCAATGACCCGAATACAGATTTCTATGATGTATTAGCAATGGGAACTACCTGTCCTACGGGAAATGCTCCTGTGGATAATAATTTAAATGGCGCAAGACGATTTAATCAAAATTGTATTGTTACTCATCTCAATGCTGTGAAGTTTAATCAACTTAAAGTGCCTTATGTGGATGAATTCGTCATAGGTTTCACACAGCAGCTCTATGACTGGAGCTTGGTAGCAAAATATATTTATCGTGCGGGTAAAGATGATATACGCTATGTGCGGAGAGACTATGCGAATCTACCAATCGACCCTAGCCTTACAACTCACTATTTTACCTTTACTAATGAGGGTAAAAGCTGAAGTGATGTGGTAACTCTCACTTTTACCAAGAATGAGACAATAGAGTTTTTTAACACGAAAAATTATATATTTTTTGCTTTTGATTGGACAAATGTAAAAAGAAACTTTAATGATTATAGTAGTGCCGCGACAGCTAATGAACTCCAAGATGCAGATATTTTATATAATGGCGAGGTGGTAGCATATTCTCAACGACCAGCGAGTAATTTTGTGCGTCCTTATACGCTAAGGCTTAATACCATACATACCTTTAATGTAGGCAAGACAAAATGGCTTTTAAATAATTTCTTTCGATTTAGAAGTGCCTATGATGCCATAACTCGAATCCACATTGCAAGGACGCAATACACAGCAACTCGCACTCCTAATCCTGCCTATAATCCCGCACATAACAACAAAGACCAATATGTCCCTCAACGCATTAGAGAGGCTTTTACTTGGGATATGCGATTAGGTTTTGAAGTAGATGTCTATAAGGGCAATACACTCTATACGAATATAGATATTTATAATCTCCTTGATGCGAAAAATCCAACGATTCTTAGCTCAAACTATGCAGGGACTTCTAGCGCACCTACACTTGCCTATGAAGTAGGGAGGCAATTTTGGGTGCAAGTGGGGTATAGGTATTAAGAGAGTGTTATATTGAATTTTGCATTTTATGGTTTTACTCTACATAAAATGCACGGACTACAAAGCCTCTCTCTTTAGCCTTTTGCTGGCTCAACCCTTCAAAAACAGCAATATTTGGAAGATTCTTCCCCACGATATAAATTGCCTCTCTTGCGCGGAAGCTTGCTAGACCCTCCTGTTTTAGCTCCGGGCTTAAACCTGCATAAGGAAGACTATCCACCACACCTGAAACTTCAAACGCCACGATTTTATTATCTTTATGCACCATATCAGCAATACCCCTTGTAAGCTCATCAAGACAATGCTTTGGCATATTCCAACGCCCTATTTTCATATCTACGCAATGTGCTACAATTTTATCTCTAGGTTTAATCGTATAGAGCAGTTTCGCAGGGACACTCTCTTGTTCTTTTCTAAGAGAATTGCTTTGTGCTTTTAACAACTCAATTTGCTTATCTTTTGAATCAAGGTTTGATTGATACACGACCTCATCTCGTTGCATAAGTTGAGATTCAATCTTATTGCTTACATCATTGAGAGACATACCGGAAAACTTTACCATATAGTAATAGCCTCCACCAAGTGCTGCAAGAAGCACAATGATGAAAACTAAAAAATAAAATATAACTTTGCTTGACTTCCCTTCCATAACCGCTTCCTTGTTAATATTTACTCCAAAGTTATTCAAGCTTAAGAGAGCAAAAAATATTCCACTCTTGTAGCTTTATTAATTCAAATATGTTAAAATCCCCACTCTCATAGCCTTTCGTGCAAAGCATACATTAGGCTACTTTCTTCTATGTCTAATCATTTTTATTCAAACAAGGATGTTTGTATGTTGCAGGAATTGTATAGGCAATTTTTTGTGCATTTTTGGCATATGGGTAGGGGTATGATTATCTTAGGTATTTTAAGTGCAGTATATTTTGGTATATTTGGTGGTGTGTGGGCTGTAACAGGCGAGATGACACGATGGGGCGGAGAGTTTTTAGAACTCTTTGGAATGGATTTAAGCCCATATAGCTATTATACAAAACAAAATCTCAATGGCACTCCTCTTACGCGCACCGATGGGCTTATGCTTATTGGTATGTTTATAGGGGCATTGGTAGCTGCCTTGTGGGCAAACAAAGTAAAATTTCGCCTCCCCGCAAGTGGGATTAGAATCTTTCAAGCCATAGTTGGCGGTATGCTTGCTGGCTTTGGGGCACGACTAGCTTTTGGGTGTAATTTGGCAAACTTTTTCACAGGACTGCCTTATTTCTCGGTGCATACATGGGTTTTTACCATTTTTATGGTGCTTGGAATCTATATTGGTGTAAAAGTATGCAATATGCGATTTTTTAAGCCCAAAGCCATTCTGCAAAAAGTAGATAAGCCAAACTGCACCCTTGAAGTTGATAGTGCGCGTTCAAAACGGCATTTTGCCTTGGGGAGCATTATTTTTGCGCTCTTTGTGGGCTGGTTTATCTATCTTGTGCTAACATCGCCCAGCCTTGATGTAAAGGTTAAGCAAAGTTTGCTCTCTGTTGCCTTGCTCTTTGGCTTTATGTTTGGATTTATCATCTCACGCGCTCAAATATGCTTCACTTCGTGCTTTAGAGATTTGTTTTTATTTGGACGCTCTGTTGTCATACAGGGGGCTGTCTTGGGTATGATTATTGCCTCACTTATTGCTTTTGGTTTTATGCTCTATGGACATCAAGCAAAGGTTATAGACATAAGCTTTGGTGTGATGTTAGGGGCATTTCTCTTTGGCTTTGGTATTGTATTTGCAGGGGGTTGTGAATGTGGCTGGGCGTATCGAGCTATGGAGGGGCAAACCCACTTTATGATTGTGGGGGTCGCTAATATTATTGGCACAATGCTTTTAGCTCTAAGCTATGATTATTTCCCTCAAAGTTTTGTTGAAGGGGCAAAAATCAGTCTTTTATATGATGTGGGTTTTCTTGGCGGATTTGGCATAAGCCTTATGCTGTTTTTACTTATGCTTGCGCTTGTATTTCTCTACAAATATCACTTTTTCAAACACATTTATAAGGGGCAACTATGAATATAACTTATACACTTAATCTTCAGGGGGAAGCTTGTCCTTACCCTGCTATTGCCACACTTGATGCACTTCCACAGCTTAAAAGTGGCGAGATTCTAGAAGTGCTTTGCGATTGCCCTCAAAGTATTAATTCAATCCCTAATGACGCAATTTCAAGGGGATTTGAGGTGCTTGAAGTGCAGCAAGATGGTCCTACCTTACGCTTTGTGATTAAAAAACCTTAAAGCACACAGCGAGGATAGATAGGACATTAGATTCTATCTATTCTTCATAGTTTGAAAAATTATGAGATGAGTATGGCTATAATGATGATTGGGGCAATAAGACGCAGTATCCACCACCAAATATAAAAGAGTGCATTAGAAAAATAGGGTGTCCATACACGTAGATGAGATTTTTTAATATGCCAACCCAAAAAGAGCAGTAAAATAAGCATACCCAAAGGCATAAGACACGATGAGGTAAGCAAATCCAGTATATCAAAGAGGGATTTACCATATATAAGAGGCAGGGATAAGGAGGCGTCATTCCACATAATCACTAGGAATCCTAAGGTAAAAATCCCGCTACTTAAGATATATGAGGCTTTAGCTTGTGAGAAATTGTATTTATCACGTAAAATACTTACGCTCGGCTCAAGCATAGAAATCGTAGAGGTTAATCCTGCAAAAAGCACAGCTATAAAAAATAATGCAGCAATAATCGCCCCGCTACTCCCTAGTGATGAAAAGGCTAGAGGAAGCGAGATAAGTAAAAGTCCTACGCCCTCACTTGGCTTGCCTCCAAAATGATAAATAAAGGTAAAAATCATCAATCCTGCTATAAGCGATATGGCAATACCGCTTAAAACCACCCACAGGCTACTTTTAAGGAGATTTTCATTTCTTTGAGCGTTTGCTGCGTAAGTGGCTATCGTGCCTACACCAAGCGAAAGGGAGAAAAATACCTGCCCTAAAGATTCTACAAAAGTATTAAAGGTAATCTTATGAGGCTCAAAGGCAAACATAAAGTGCCAACTTTGCGAAAACTCCTCTAAATTCATCGCATAAATAAGCAGTGCGATAAAAATCACAAAAAGCAAGGGCATAAGGACGAGATTGAGCCTTTCAATACCGCTTTTAATACCGCGTGAGACAATGAATGCGCTAAAGATAACAATGCCAAAAAAGCACAGACTCTGCCACCACAAGGATTGGGAGCGAAGATTATCAAAAACAGCCTTTGCTTCATCAATATTTTGAGGCAAGGTAAAGCTCACAAAAATAAGATAATACAGAATCCAACCCATTACTACTGCATAGAAGCTTAAAACGATAGGACCAGATATAGCATTGATACCAAGCCACATAAGTGATTTTTTAGCAGATTTATCTTTAGAATCTACTGCATTATGTTCATTATGGTTTTGTGAGGGAGGGAGGGCATTAAGCTTATCAAGAATGACATAATTATCCAAAGGATTGCTACGTGCGATATTGCCAAGTAGCATTTCAGCTATGAGCATAGATATGCCAATGCTGATAGCAAGGATAAGGTAGAATATCACAAATGCTCCACCGCCATTTTCCCCAGCCATATAGGGAAATCGCCAAATATGCCCTAAGCCAATAGAGCTGCCCAATGTTGCCATAATAAAGCCGATTTTGTTAAAGTGATTCATATCTTTCCTTATGCCTTTATTGCACCACATTCTAGCTAAAATATCATAAGTTACATACTCTAAAACTTTACTTGATGACTAAGAGCAACGTTATGCATAAATTAATCTTTCAGGTGCGAAGTGTAGATTTGACTTTGCGTAAAGTTTGACTAAAGTGGTAGCTTTAGCTACATACAACACGCAGTGTTTTATCCACATTTGCAAAGTGAGTTTTTAAAGTTTAGAAAATGAGTTGATAAACGCGATAGCGGTTATAACTCTATCCTTTAGGCGCACAAGTGGGATTTACTCCCACTTGTGCAAGACCTTTGCGGCACGAAGTGCAGTAGCAAAGGAATAATAAAATAACGCATTACTCAAATATGCTACAATGCACCAAAGCATCGCTAAGGAGATAATGTGAAAGCCTATCGAGTGAGAGTGTATTTTGAGGATACTGATTGTGGGGGGATTGTCTATCATACTAATTATTTAAAATATTGCGAACGTGCCAGAAGTGAGCTATTTTTTGCTCAATCTATGCAGCCATTTATGGATAAAAGTGGCTTTGTGCTAAAAAATATGCAAGCTGATTTTGTCTCAAGTGCGTATTTAGGGGATATACTTGAGGTTCGAAGTACACTGCTTGAGTGCAAAAATGTCTCTGTTATCATCGCCCAAGATATATATAGAATCTATGATGCCCTCACTCAAAAAAATGATGAAAAGCTTATCTTTAGGGCGCAAATTAGCCTTGCATTTGTTGATGTAGCACTTGCTAAACCTTGCAAAATTCCTCCATATATGCGGGAGATTCTACTCACTTTAGGGAAAAATAATGAATCTTGATATACAAAAGCCTCATATTGTGTATCCTTGCAAATGGGAATATCGCGTGATAGGGACAGATGAGGAGGTATTACGGAAGTTGATTTTTGATATTATGCCTAGAGAATATGATATAACACTAGGCAAACATTCTTCAAAGGGGCATTTTGTAAGCTTATATGTAAGCCTAGAAGTGCAGAATGAAGAGGAGAGAAATGCAATATTTGCTGCTTTGCAAGTAAGTAGCTGTGTCAAAATGGTTTTATAGGGGAAACAATGCGCTTTGGGAAGATTGCCTATTTAAATCTTTTGCCTTTTGATGTATTTATTAAGAAATATCCTTTGCCTCTATATTTTAAAGCCTTTTTAGAGCATAGAAAGTCATATCCCGCAAGACTTAATAAAGATTTTTTATATAAACGTATCGATGCCGGATTTATCTCTTCTATTGCTGGGTATGAGAGCGTGCGTCAAGGTAGGGCGACAAAGGCGGGGATTGTGGCAAAGGGCGCTGTGTGGAGTGTGCTAGTGCTGCCAAAGCAAAGCAAAGATGACTATCAATCCGCCTCCTCTAATGCCTTGGCAAAGGTAATGGGGATTAAAGGAGAGGTGCTTATTGGTGATAGGGCGTTAAGATACAAGTTGAGTGGGGCTAAAGCTATTGATTTGGGGCAGAAATGGTGGGAGAAACATCATCTAGGATTTAGCTTTGGACGATTATGTTTTAATCGCTATGGGCGTTTTTATAGACATTTAGCAGAGAGTTTTGTAAATAAACCTGTGAAGATTCCCTATTATATTTTACAAGCAAGGAGTAAGCAAAGTGCTATCGCTCCAAAGGATATTCTTATGTATTTAACACATATCCATTATCGCATAGATAAAAAAGAGGAGATGGCTTTAAGTAGATTCTATGCACAAATGAGATTAAAACACATTAAAAAGCCTATGCGTTTTTAAAAAGGTTATTACTTCTTGGTTATAATTTAGCCCTAATTCCCTTAAAAAGGCAAGGTGTGAAAAAGACGCTTATTATCGCACAAGGCAGTATTGCAAAGATTTTCCTTGATACGATTTTAGACAAATATTTTAGCAATGATTATTACATTGTCATCGCTAAAGATATGTGTTTTATCCCTGATAAAGTGCCTAGTTCCTTTGAATTTCATCATTTTGATTATACTTCGCCTTATAGAGTGGCACAAGTCATTAATGAGGATATTCATAGCATATTTTTAGTGCTTGATGATGAGGGAGAAATCATCGCTACTTATAAAATGCTACGCGCACTCAATAAAAAAGCACATATTGTAATGGCGTTAAAGACGCAAAAGCAAAGTGAGCAAATGCAAAATGATACCAATTTAGTAGTGCTTGATGAAGACCTTATCGTCTCTAATAAATTTATTGAGCGATTGCCTAATGTCCCGCTTATTCCGCGTAGCTTTGGTTTAGGGCAGGGTGAGATTATGGAAGTGAGTGTGCCAAGCGGGAGTATTTTCACTTATCGGCATATTGGCTCGATTCAACAAAAGAAATGGCGGATTGTAGGGATTTATAGGCGAGGAGAATTGCTTTTGAGCTCGCATTCTTTGGTGATTCAGCCTAATGATAGTTTGCTTATCGCCGGAGACCCTAAGGTGCTTAATGATGTATATATGCAAATAAAAAGTGATGTTGGGCAGTTCCCCGCACCTTTTGGGCGAGATATTTTTCTCTATGTGGATATGTCGCTTTCAAGTGAGCATAGAATCTATAATGATGTGCAAGATGCGCTTTTTTTGAACAAGAATCTCAAAAATAATAAGCTTTTTATTTATATTCTTAATCCTTCAAACCTTGCTTTTATTGATATGATAAAAGCTTTAGAATCTAAAAGTGTGCAAGTAAGGGTGGATTATAGTAATGCAAGTTTTGAAGAAAGAATCATTCAAGATGCACAAAAACGTTTTGGGCTTGTCATTGTGAATCAAGATATTTTTGCTTCACGTAAAAATCGCAAGGCGCTTTTTGATCTCTCTATTCCTGTGCTTAAAACAGGCTGGGAGCATATTGAAGAGTGCAAAAAGAGTTTTGTGATATTAAGCGAAAATATGGGCGATAGCGAGAATGTCGCTTCTGTGGTATTTGATATATCAAAGCAGTTGCGTTTAGATATAGATGTGTATGATTATGATACAGATGCTGCCTATCATAATGAAATCGTGCAGCGATATGAGGAGCTTTCACGGATTTTTGAGCGTAAAATGAATACGATACAAACAGATTCTAAAAATCCTATTTTATACTTACAAGATAGCTTTATGTCTTATTTATCTTTTGTGCCTTTTGAACGCGGTATCTCACGGACAAAAACATTTTCATTTCTTTCTACTGATGTGCATAAAATCGCTTCTATGAATAGCAAGAATCCCCAAGTTTTTATTCCATTGCCAAAGGAACGCAAATAAGGATTACTATGAGTGAAACTATACATATTAAAACCCCAGATTCACAATATCCTATACATATTGGCGCATTACCCCACATCGAGTATTCCCACAAGGTGCTTATCGTATCTAATCCAAAAGTCGCAGGGTTGTATCTCTCGCACATTTTGGCACATATCAAAGCCCCTGAAGTGTATGTGTGTATTGTCCCTGATGGGGAGCAGTATAAGAATATGCAAAGTGTGGAATATATCCTTGAGTGCGCCTTTTCTCATCGATTAGATAGAAAATCGCTAATGATAGCTCTAGGTGGTGGCGTCATAGGCGATATGGTGGGCTTTGTGAGCGGTATTTATCAGCGAGGGATAGATTTTATCCAGATTCCCACTACACTTTTAGCACAAGTTGATGCTTCTGTTGGTGGTAAAACAGGTATTAATAATGCTTTTGGTAAGAATCTTATCGGAATTTTTCATCAGCCAAAGGCTGTATATATTGATCCTGCTATGTTAAAAACACTTAGCACAAGAGAGTTTGGCGCAGGTGTGGCAGAGATTATCAAAATGGCAGTGTGCTTTGATAAAACATTTTTTGATACCCTGCTTAAAAGTCCTCTTACCCTAACAGATAGCGCTTCACTCATTTATGCCATTGCACAGAGTGTGAAGACTAAAGCGCAAGTGGTGAATGCCGATGAAAAGGAGAGAGGTATTCGTGCAGCACTCAATTACGGACATACGTTTGGACACGTGGTTGAAAACCTCACACATTATAAGGCATTTTTGCACGGAGAGGCAGTAAGTATAGGTATGTGTATGGCAAATGCCCTTGCCTGCGAGCTAGGAATGCTTACTCCCAAAGAATGTAAAAGTATAGAGAATCTACTGCAAAGCTATCATTTGCCTACACGTTTTGCGTTTAAAGATGTCAATGATTTTTATGAGAAATTTTATTTAGATAAAAAAAGCACAGATTCTAAGATTATGTTTGTATTGCCCTGTGGGATTGGCAATGTGAGAATGCGCGAAGATGTGCCAAAAGAAGTGGTGCTCAAAGTGTTAAGGGCAGTGGGTGAATGCGATGAAAAATAATGTTGGGTATATTATTGTATTTTTATGTTGTACAGCTATGTGGTGCAGTGGCGCAAATAAGGGAGATTCTATCCGTAAAGAGATACAAGAGATTGATAAAAAGCTTGAGCAAAGCCATAATACGTGGTTTAAATACTATGTGAGTTTGCAAAACTATAATGAGCTTACTCACGAAATCAATACTCTTAAAAATGAATTAGAATCTAATGCGTCCCCATCACGTTCATTAAGACATCGTTTAGAGACATTAGAGCGACAGCAGGACTTGCTTAAGGACTATACCAAAGAGCCAAATAGGACGCTCTTAGAGGCAAAAAATATCGAGGGTGTGCCTCAAATCACCAATCCCTTTTTAATATTCACAGGCTATTCTTTTATGAAAAATTTGCAAGAGCAGCAAGATACATTTCAAGCAAATAAGGAAAGCCTAGAGGATCTGCTAGAAATCGTGCGGGAAAAATACGCCCTGCTTTTAGAGCTTAGTTTTGTAGATAAATCTCTTGATGTGGCAAATGCCATTGTCCGCACACAGACGATACTTGAAGAGCTTGAAGGCACACAGAGAATCTTGGAGACCTCCATAGATATTTATGTGCAGGAGGCTGAAAGTATCCATAATAAACTTAAAAGCCAAATCAAAAATCAAATTGTTAAGATTATCTATGTGGGCGTGGCGGTTGTTATCACGATTCTTCTAGCGTTTTTGCTTAAACTTACTTTGCGTAAATATATTTTAGATACCAATAGAATATACACGGCAAGTAAAGTGATTAACTTTTTAAACATCACCATTGTTGTGCTGATTTTGCTTTTTAGCTATATGGAGAATGTGACTTATCTCGTGGCGATTGTGGGGTTTGCTTCAGCGGGGCTTGCTATTGCGATGAAAGATTTGTTTATGAGTGTGCTGGGGTGGTTTATCATTGTTTTGGGCGGCAGTGTGCATGTGGGCGATAGGGTGCGCGTATGCAAGGATAATAGCGTATATGTGGGCGATGTGCTAGATATTTCTATGCTAAGAATTACGCTTTTTGAGGATGTAACCCTCACCAGTTATAGGGAAAATCGACGTGCAGGGCGGATTATTTTTATCCCTAATAATTTTATTTTTAGCACAATGTTTGCTAACTATACGCACGGCGGATTAAAGACAGTGTGGGATGGCATAGACTTTAGCATTACGTTTGATAGCAATTACAAAAAGGCATTAAAAATCGCCACCGACATAGGCAGAAAATATGCAAAAGGCTATACAGAGATGGTGCGTCAGCAGGTGCATCGTATGCGAGATAAATATTCTTTGCGTAATCCTAACTTAGAGGTGCGAAGCTATTGTATGATAGAGCCTAATGGATTTAGAATCTCCCTTTGGTATCAAACCAATGCCTATGCCACACTCGCCTTAAGAAGCACAATTTCTGGAGAGATTATCGAGCGTATTCTTAAGGAAGATGACATACATATCGCTTATCCCACAAGCAAGGTTGTTGCTACAGGGAGTGATGGCATAGGCGGCGAGATAAAAGATAGAGATACAAGGGCGATTCTTGGCGGTGGGCATATAGATTCTTAAATAAGGACATAATACATTGAGTGAAGTAAAAAAAGTATATTTTAAAACCTTTGGTTGTCGCACGAATCTTTTTGACACGCAAGTGATGAAAAGCTCTTTAAGGCAGTTTGAATGCGTGGAGGATGAGGAGAGTGCTGATGTGGTGGTAGTCAATTCCTGCACGGTTACTAATGGTGCAGATAGGGGCGTGAGAAGCTATCTGCATAAAATGCAAAAAAGTAATAAAAAGGTCTATCTTACCGGCTGTGGCGTGGGGACAAGGGGAGAGGAGATATTTACAAAGAATCTAGCACATAGTGTATTCGCCCATAGCTTTAAAGAATCTATTGATGATATGCTGCAAAAAAAACAGCGATTTTTCTACCCTGAAAGCAATAATAAACATATCGATAGCACACTCATAGCGCAATTTGCTAATAAATCACGTGCGTTTTTGAAGATTCAAGAAGGCTGTAACTTTGCTTGTAGTTATTGTATTATCCCCTCTGTGCGAGGAGTTGCGCGCTCATATCCTAAGGATAAGATTCTAAGTCAAATCCGCACTCTAAGTGAGAGTGGCATTAGCGAGGTGGTGCTTACTGGGACAAATGTCGGCAGCTATGGCATAGATTTAGATAATTACAATCTTGCAAAATTGATAAATGATATAAATACTTTGGGATTGCTTAAGCGATTGCGTGTGGGGAGCTTAGAACCTAGTCAAATCAATAATGAGCTAAAAGAAGCCCTAGAAGTACCACTTATGGAGCGGCATCTCCACATCGCCTTACAGCACACAAGCGATAGTATGTTAAAGATAATGAATCGCCTAAATCGCGTGGAGAGTGATTTAGCCTTGTTTGAGGATTTTGCTAAAAAGGGCTTTTGCTTAGGGAGTGATTTTATCATCGCGCACCCAGGAGAGAGCGAATCTATATGGCAGGAGGCATTGGAGCATTTTAAAAGATTCCCTCTTACGCATTTACACCCTTTTATTTACTCCCCACGTGAAGGCACACCATCAAGTGCAATGAAATATCACATATCTGGCAATGTTGCTAAGGAGCGATTGCACACGCTTAAAGCCATCATCACACAAAACAATGAATCTTTTAGAAAGGCGCATTATGTGCCTTTAAATGTGCTATGTGAAAGCAAGGTAGCCTCTCAAAATGGCTTTGTGTATAGCGGATTGGATCAGTTTTTTAATCGTATGCACTTTGAAAGTCAAAGGGGGGATTTAGAGGGGCAGTGGATTTGCTTTGAGACATATCAAATCAGCAAGGAAGGTAATAATGCAAATATCTAAAAGTCTTATAGTAGGCATTTTGGCTATTGTGTTGGTCGTGCTTTTAAGCGTGGTGATAATAATGCGCGATAATACGCAGCTTGTAAGCGCACAAGAGGCACAAAATTTCTTTATGAATGCAGAAGCGCATAATGTAAGCGTAGATGATGAATATGTGTATTTTGATGTGGAGGATAAAGCATATAGGGTCTATATTCACTCTATACCGCCGCAAATGTGGAGCTATACCTTTCCTGTGCATACCAAAAATAAGCATTTTTTTGGTGATATTTTAAGTGAGATAGGCATTGTTATTGTGCTGCTTTTGGGCTTTAGTGTGTTATTTCAAGCTTTGAGGTTAATGTTTTTTAAATCTCCTGCCGCATCTAAAGCCCCAAAGCCCGATATTCCGCTCTCACGTGATAGTGAAGCCCCTCTGCTAGATTCTCAAACCATCTATACATCTATGACAAGTGCTGTGCGATTTAACGACGTAGCAGGTATTAGCGAGGTCAAAGAAGAGCTATTAGAAATTATTGATTATCTAAAGAATCCTAAGCATTATCAAAGGTTAGGCATTACTCTGCCTAAAGGCGTGCTTTTGGTAGGTCCGCCGGGCGTGGGCAAAACGATGATAGCTAAGGCGGTAGCGGGTGAAGCGGGTGTGCCATTTTTTTATCAAAGTGGCAGCAGCTTTGTGCAAATCTATGTCGGTATGGGAGCAAAACGCGTGAGAGAGTTATTTAGCAGAGCAAAGGCAAAAGCCCCTAGCATTATTTTTATCGATGAGATTGATGCCGTAGGTAAAGCACGAGGTAACACACGTAGCGACGAGAGGGAGACTACACTTAATCAGCTTTTGACAGAGATGGATGGATTTGAAGATTCAAGTGGGGTGATTGTGATTGCAGCGACTAATAAAATGGAGGTGCTCGATGAGGCTCTGCTGCGTAGTGGGCGATTTGATAGGCGCATTTATGTAGAGCTACCTAATCTCAAGGAGAGGGAGCATATTTTAGAGCTTTATTTACGGGGAAAAAAGCACGAGCTAGATATTAATGAGATTGCAAGGCTTTGTGTAGGCTTTAGCGGTGCGGCTTTAGCGGCGTTGGTTAATGAAAGTGCGCTCAATGCACTAAGACGCAAGTCAGCCGTGATACAAAAAGAAGATATTTTGGCCACAAAAGACAAGGTGCTTGTGGGGAAGAAAAAGGCATTGAGTTTAAGCGAGAAAGAAAAGGAGATTCTAGCCCTTTATCAAGGGGCAAAGGCTTTGAGCGCGTATTGGCTAGAGGTGGATTTTGATAAAATCGCACTTGTGAATGAGAGCTTTAGACAGGTGGATAAAGAGCTTACGAGCAAACAAGAGCTTATGGCAAAAATCAAAGTCGCCCTAAGTGGCAATATTGCCGTGCAATGTATCTATCAGCAAACTTTTAGCAATGCTAAAGATGATATTGCTAAGGCAAAGGAGATAGCCACACAGATGTGTGAGCAGTATGGTATGAGTGGGAGGCTTTTGAGTGATAGTAGCGATGTGGCAGCGATTTTAGACGAGGCACAAACAGAAATGCAGGATTTTATCACTAATTCTAAAGCTGTGTTGCTGAAAATCTCTCAAGCCTTGCAAGATAGGGAGCGGCTAAGCAAAGAGGAGATAAAGGCAATTTATGAAAGCGCACACGATGAGCGATAGGGAGATTGTGTCCTATGTGCTAGATTCTGTCATCTCGTATTGTGAGAATGCTTATACGATTATAGGCTATGGGGAAAGTGGCATTATATGGCGTGAACGGGAGATTCTAGATGTAAAAAAGGCATTAAAAAGGGCACTAACCTATGTGGATTCTCATAAGCGATTGCAGAATCTACTGTTATTTGCGCCCTGCCTTGAAACACTAGATGAAATAAGGCTTTTACATACTCAAGGGGTGTGTATAGATATTTATGTAGGGGAGCAGGATAAAGATGCAAGGGTGATTTTAGAATCCTCCGCTTCCTTTTGCACAGCACGGTATTATAAAAATGTTTCTTTCAGTGATTTTTAAGATAAAAGATTCTCTATCGTAAAATTCATTTAATGTGGCATTAGCAAATCACAAGAGCATTTTTCTGCTTTTAAGGGATTTGCAAGGGCGGATAGGCATAAAGTGCGTATCCTAGCTATAGCTTCTAAGGGTGGGAAGTGGCATATCTTGTGAGGTTGTCCTTTTTTGTGATGAAAGTCAAATGAGAAGGCATTGTGTAAAATGATGGTTTTTCTATCCCTAAAGTATTCTTGGATAAAATTATCTTGTTTGGAGCTTGCTAATGTTTAAGAAAAGTCTCAGGACAAACTTATTGACTTGTTTGGGATAAACGTTAGATAATTTTGTAGTTATTTTTAAGGAGTGCATTATGAAAGTAAGTGCGAGAAATCAACTTAAAGGTAAGATCGTATCAATAGAAAAAGGTGCTGTGAATAGTATTGTGAAGATTGATATTGGCGGAGGTAATATCATCTCTGCAACAATCTCTTTAGAATCTATTAATGAACTTAAGCTTGAAGTGGGTAAAACCGCTTATGCTTTGATTAAAGCTACTTCTGTAATGGTGGGTGTGGAGTAGGCATTGATTCTGCGATATGTTTTTGTAAGCCTATGCTTATGTAATACTATCTTTGGAAATGGGATTCAAACACAAGAGGATACCCACAACCCTCATAGTCTTGAGGAAGAATTGACTTTATTGCTCAAAGTGGATTGCAAACAGATTAATTTCCTCAAAGGCACTACTAAGGCTCAATATAAAAATAAAGAGGCAGCAAAGCAATGTGTGGTCGAACAAAATATATTTAAAGCTATTATCAATGATGATATACAAGCCTACCGCTCCAGTCTCAATGATAAATGGAATGGATATTTTCTATTTTACATGACACAATCCCCACGTCTTAAAATCACGCCTTTAATGCTCTCTGTGATATTTAACTCCCCACATATTTTTGAATTTATTCTTACAGATGCTCAAAAAGCAGATTCACAGAGCAAAAATAAATCGCATTTGAGTGTGAATCAAGTCATATCCCAGAGCCATATGGCACTAGGAACTTTTAAGCTGAGAGGTAAAGTCTATAATGTTCATGGTGTTAATGCACTTGATTTGGCAGCAATGTATCATCGCTATGATATGTTTTGGGCATTGCTCCATTATGGTGGAGAATATGATAACCCTAGATATCTCCTTACTAATGGTATAGTTACCTTTGGCGATAGGTATATTTTAGAGCTTATGCTACGTTTTGATGAAGATTTTTTACATAATTTTGGGGGAGGGCATATCCTACATTTTGCCGCTCGTGATGGAAATATCGAGCTATTAGAATATTTGATTAAAGATAAGCAAATGCCCATTAACGCACTAAGGGCTGGAGAAACACCACTTGATGCAGCTCTTAATGCTAAAAATTTTCAGCATAAACCACAACTTCAGGCTGCTCAAAAGCTCATTGAGCTAGGCGCTAAAATTTCTCAAGCAAACCAAAAGCGCATAGATAAATTAACAAAAGATAATTAAAGCAGAGATACAACTCGTATGTGTTGTCTTTATGCGCAGATTGTCACCTCTTCATAGAAAAATATCATGTAAGCTCAACTAAGGTATCAAAGCCTACTAAAGTTTTAATAGTTACTAGGATATGGATTTTTATGTTTCTTTGCTTTATTATGATAAGCATTTTTGTAGTTTTCAATTATAGAAAGATTCGATAATCTTAGAAAAATTAAAAACATCTTAGACCTTGCCACCACCCCGCATAATTCTAATGTGGCAAAGCTATGTATAGCGCGGCATTGTTTATATCCATTTTATCAAATTTATCGAAGGGGCAAATAGAGTGAGATTCAAATTTATGCTTCAATTGTCGCGCTTATGGGTGAATTTTTTTAAGTGCAATGTTATATTTTGATATTTTTGTATCTTTTTACTTGTTATTTTTAAGAATGAAAATTTGAACGTCATTGTTTATCTTAAGGTTTTTTTGCTAGAATCTAGGACTTTATTTTGTAGCATTGCAATTAATACATAAGGAAGCATAATGGAACAAACTCTTTCAATTATAAAGCCTGATGCTGTCAAAAACGGCGTGATTGGCAAAATCATTGACCGATTTGAAAGCAATAATCTACGTATTGCCGCGGCAAAAAAACTGCAGCTTTCCCGCACTGACGCGGAAAGCTTCTATGCGATTCATAAAGATAGACCTTTTTTTAAAGATCTGGTGGATTTTATGATAAGCGGACCAGTGGTTGTTATGGTGCTTGAGGGCAATAATGCTGTGGCAAAAAATCGTGAGCTTATGGGTGCAACTAATCCTAAAGAAGCTGCCAAAGGCACGATTAGAGCAGATTTTGCACAAAGCATTGATGCAAATGCAGTGCATGGAAGCGATAGCCTAGAAAATGCTAAAAATGAAATCGCTTTCTTTTTTAGCACAAGGGAGATTTGCTAATTGAAAATTGCAATGAGGAAAATCTCTCATTCACCTAAAGACATTGCCCTTACTATTGACAATGAGGGCGAGACAATCACAGAGCATATCACGCTAGAGGGGCAAATCAAGCGGATAGATTCTCAAATGCTCTCCCTAGAGGGTAAAATCCGCGGACAAATCGAGCTTATATGCGATGTGAGTGGTGAGCTATACATACAGGAGCTGGATTATCCTTTGGCTTTGTATATTGCAGATGGTATCTGGAATATACAAAGCCAAAGTAAAAGGCTTGATAGCTTTGAGGTTATTGAGTTTTTCGATGGCTTTGTTGATTTAACTTATATTTTGGCAAGTGAGATTGAATCTATACGAAGCGATTATCACACCAAAGAAGAATACGAGGAGTAATTATGGCAGTTCCTAAAAGACGCGTGAGTAAAACACGAGCAGCAAAAAGACGCACACATTACAAAGTGGCTCTAGCAAAACCTATCAAAGACAAAGATGGTAGCTGGAAAATGCCCCATCATATTAGCAAATTTACAGGCAATTACAAATAATCCTATTGCTTAAGGAGTGTCTATGGTAAAAGTAGCCATTGATGTTATGGGTGCGGACAATGGTGTAACGCCCATAGTTGAGGGTATTATGCAGGCATTAAAAACACGAGATTTTAATGCGGTGATTGTTGGCGATGAAGCACAAATTACTCCACTTATCCCCTCCAGCCTTAAAAATCGCGTAGAGATAGTGCATTGCACAGATTATATTCGTATGGAAGAATCCGCCTCAAGCGCAACAAAACGCACAGAATCTTCGATTTTCAAAGCTATAGAATTATTAAGAAATGGTGATGTGAGTGCGCTTGTCTCACCTGGGCATAGTGGAGCGACTATGAGTCTTGCCACGCTTAAAATTGGACGTATCAAAGGTATATCTCGCCCTGCGATATGCACGATTATGCCAAATATCACAGACACACCAAGTGTGATACTTGATGCAGGGGCAAATACAGATTGTAAAAGTGAATATTTAGAGGATTTTGCAATTATGGGTTATGAATATGCAAAAAATGTCATAGGGCTTAAAGAGCCTCGTGTAGGGCTTTTAAGCAATGGAGAAGAAGACAATAAGGGTAATGAGCTCACAAAAGCTGCTTTTAAGCTCCTTAAACCCTATAGCTTTTTTAAAGGCAATGTAGAGGGGAGAGATATTTTTAATGGTAGCATTGATGTGATTGTGTGCGATGGATTCAGTGGGAATCTCGTGCTAAAAGCAAGTGAGGGTGTAGCATCAGCCATTAGCGTGGTGTTAAAAAAAGAGATTAAATCTTGTATTTGCTCGATATTTGGGGCATTCTTTTTGCGTGGTGTATTTAGACGATTAAAGAAAAAAATGGATCATAGCGAATATGGTGGTGCACCCTTACTTGGAGTACAAAAAGTGGTGATTATTAGCCACGGCAGTTCCAATGCGCGTGCGATTGAATGCGCTATCTATCAAGCTCTGCACGCTATAGAATCCGATATTTGTGCTAAACTTGCTCAAGCTTTTGCCTCTATTAAAACAATTCAAGAATAAGGCTTAATATGTATGCCTCACTTAAATCTATCGCCTCATATATCCCACCTACTTGCATAAGTAATACTGATTTTGAAAAAGTGCTTGAAACAAGCGATGAGTGGATTACCAAGCGCACAGGCATTAAAACGCGCTATTTTGCCCAAAGTCATCAGCAAACAAGTGATTTAGCTTATGAAGCGGGGAAACTTGCAATGGAGCGCGCTAATGTCAAGCCCCAAGATATTGATGCGGTGATTGTGGCGACTTTAAGCCCTGATTATCTCACTATGCCTAACACAGCATGTATCACTGCTTTTAAACTCGGTATTGAAAACAAACCTGCTTTTGATATTAGCGCGGCGTGCAGTGGGTTTATCTACCTGCTATGCTTGGCTAAATCATTTATAGAATCTGGCACATTTAGGCAGATTCTTATTATCGGGGCGGAAAAACTAAGCTCGGTGCTGGATTTTAGTGATAGAAGCACTTGCGTGCTTTTTGGCGATGGGGCAGGGGCTTGTGTGATAGGTAGCACAGAGGATAAAAACGCGGCAATCCTTGATGTGCATTTGGGCGCAAATGGCAGGTATCAAGACTTTCTTTGCACTCCACGCACACACACATCTTTTGGGCAGGAAATAGAGATAGCGCGCTCCTGTGTGCAAATGAAAGGTAATGAGATATTTAAGCTCGCTGTAAAAACGCTTGTGGCTGATGTAGATGAGATTCTTAAAGCTAATGCTTTGCAGCCACAAGATGTGTCATTCTTTATCCCTCACCAAGCAAATTTGCGTATTATCAACGCTGTGGGGGAAAATCTCAATTTTAGTAAAGAGCAGATTATCATCAGTGTGCAAAAATATGGCAATACCTCTGCAGCTTCTATTCCTATGGCAATGAATGATCTTTATATGCAAAAGCAGCTTAAATATGGGGATTTAATGTTGCTTGATGCCTTTGGCGGTGGGCTCACTTGGGGTTCTGCTCTTGTGTATTTTGGCGGGAAGTAGCGTTTGCTTTCTGTGTAAGATTCTGTATTACCACACACAAGCCTTAAGGTTGCTACTTGGTCTTACAAAAGATGCGTGATGTATTTATGAAATTTATTCTAGTAATATAAATATTTTTTGTGTTTTATTTGCATATTTAAAGTTATTTTGATGGAATGCCCTTTGCTTTAAACATTTTAAAGCTTATCATTAAGGATATATAATGCGCGCACAAGGGATTTACGCATTAAGTGTGTTTATTTTGTTTATCGTTTTTGCCAATCAAGGCTTTAGCTTTGAAGCGAGTATTGACTTTAATGCACCCGATTGGGTAGAGGAGCGGGAATCTGCGGATAATGACATACCCGAATTGCCACGAGCAGGAAGTTTGTTTGGCGGTGGGGATAAACCGCTATTTGCTGATAGACGTGCGATGAAGCCAGATGACTTAATTACAATTGTTATTAACGAAAGTGCTAATGCGAATTTCAACAGCACGAAAAACTATAATGGTGCAAGTGGTGGGAATGTAACGCCCCCATCGATTGAATACACAGGTAATGATGAGGAGCATAAGCAGCTTGTGCAAGAGCTAAACGACCAAGCCGCCTATAATTTGACAAAGGCAAACAATACTTCAAATTTTCAAGGTGGCGGTTCGCAAAATCGCAGCGAAGCTCTCAATGCTACTATTACAGCGCGTATTGTCAAGGTGCTAGATAATAATACCTACTTCATACACGGCAGACGTGAGGTGCTTGTCGATGGGGAAAAGCAGATTCTAGAAGTTAGCGGCGTGGTGCGTTCATTTGATATCAATAAAGACAATGTCGTGCAAAGTAAGCATATCGCAAATGCCAAAATCGCTTATACTGCACTTGGTCCTATTAGCGATACCAATCGCAAAAAGCCAATGAGTGATGGGATAGAATCGCTCTATCCGTTCTAATCGCGCACAATGAGAAAAATCGCCCTTATCCCAGCACGAAGTGGGAGCAAGAGAATCCCGCATAAAAATATCAAGCTCTTTTGTGGCAAGCCTATCATTGCCTATCCTATCCAAACTGCTTTAGAATCTAGCATTTTTGATGAAGTAATCGTTAGTACAGATTCTCAAGCAATCGCGCAAATCGCTCAAGAATATGGTGCAAAAGTGCCTTTTATGCGTCCAAAGGAATTAAGCGATGATTTTACCCCCACATCTTCAGTTGCTGCCCACGCCATTCGAATGCTTCATCTTAAAAGTGATGATATGCTTTGTGTGATTTACCCTACCGCACCGCTTTTGCAGATAGATACGCTTAAAGAAGGCTTAGAATCCTTGCTTAAAGATAACTCAAAACAATTTAGCTTTTGTGCTGTAATGTATGAGTATAATCCTATGAGGAGCTTTTACATCCGTGATGATGGTATAGAAATGCTTTTTCCCGCGCAATATCTCATACGTTCGCAAGATTTAGAGCCACTTTTTCACGATGCAGGGCAGTTTTATTGGGGGAGGGCAAGCGCGTGGATAGAGAATCTACCTATTTTTGCCCCGCATTCACACGCCATAGTAGTCTCTCCCTATCAAGCTCAAGATATTGATGTTCTAGCAGATTGGGAACTTGCAGAAATGAAATATAAGATAGCTTATGATAAGCTTGAACAGGATAAATGATTTAACCATTCAAAGCACTATAAAGCGAGGATTTATGTCTTAGCACACGAACCTTACAATGATGGAAGACAGCCAAGCAGAGCCTTTTGCTATTATTGAGGCGGGATTTAAAATGAGGGAGAGAATCTACACGCAAGAGATGTATAATGAAGACATTCAAGCATTGAGTAAGACTATCGATCCAAATTTGCTCAATACCCCTAAAAGAAAGGATTGAGCTGTATTTAGCGCCAAAAAGAGTAATGGCTTAACAAAAATTTATTTTATTTGTCAAAGCCCTTAATACCTACTTCAAGCATAATAATCATATCTCGAGAATGTGGATAAGACATATTATTGATAGTATTTGTGGCATTTGTGCGCTGATATTTACCTATGAGATTTATATAATACAAGGTATTATCATTGATATGGCGGGAAAAGCCTATATGGGCTTGAAATGACTCGTTGTTCTTGCCTTGCACCTTAAATCTAGTATCATTGAGGATATAGTTTGCAGAACCTATCCATCCATATCCTATGCCATAATCAAAATATGTGAGTCGACTTAAGGGAATGTAGCCATCAGCTTCCAAGCCTAAGAGAATAAAATCCCTACTCAAGTCGCTTCCTTCCTTGATTTTGCCATTATACGTACTGTCTTCTACAAAAACATTGATAAAAAGCGGAGTAGAAGCACTAGCTATATTTAATCCCAGCTTAGCATAAAAATCAAATATAAACACACCATTGCTAGGGGATTGTGATGAGCCTTCACCAATACGTCCGCCTAAAGCCGTTTGGAATCGATGCTTATATACCCCTCTATGTTCAAGCGAGAGATATCCCACATAGCTTTTAACATCATGCGCACTAAGCCCATAGTGTCCTCCACCAATGCCAATATGCCCATAATCGCATTTATCTTTTTCGCATTGTTGAGCATATACAAAACTAAGGGAAAATACACTCACACAAAGCATTTTGTAAATAGTTTTAGATAACATAAATACCCTCCTTTATACCCGAGGAGTGTTCCTTGGGATTGAATGTGATAAGATTATTTCCACCAGCCGTTATTGCGACTAATGTCATATATCAACTTGGTTCCAGAAATAACTACACTTGCAGCACCCCAAAACTCACTTTGAGTTTCTTTCATTTCTTCACTACTGAGTGGCTTGGCATTTACCTCTTGACTACCAAAAAGCAAAGCCTTATCTGCTTCGCTTAATGTTTGCTCCTGAGGTTGTACAGCTACAAGGGAACTTGCCCCAAAACTAAAAACTTAAAGCCAAAGAAACTAAATATTTGCGCATAGCAAACCTCCAAAAAAAGAATTTTTGTTATATTATTGATATACGCAATAATATAACGAACCCATCATATTAAATTTTTTTTGAAATTACTTATAGTTTTGTAGTATATATTTAGTAATAGTGATTATTAAGTAATATTCCTATCGAATCTAAACAATTAAAGATAATGTGTTATTGCAAATATAATAAGCAATTGAGGCTAAAACTCCATATATTAGGTGTTTGCAACATATTTGCCTTGTACAATATTTTAGTAAAAGAGATATGAGTAGAGGTAATTTCAACAAGATTTTGCAAGTATATAAACTCTCGTGTAATTTTCTTTTTTATACAAGTAAGGATATACTTTGCTTATGAGGGAATACTATAGCTTTAAACCAAGCAAGGGAAAATAAATGCAATATATAAGCAATAAGCCACATATTATG
>ERZ778496.269-NODE-269-length-58592-cov-5.799614_pt1 | contig 58592 bp, 74 predicted proteins | sample MGYA00433099_ERZ778496 | MGnify/ENA primary metagenome ERZ778496 (study PRJEB29527, sample SAMN07138962) | mouse gut metagenome | material: feces | host: mouse | place: China:Nanjing | collected 2016-01-25 ...
CAAATTGTCAAATATTTCACAAAAGAACCGCTATGATACATATACCTCAAAACGACTATGAGTGGTGGAGCTTTTTCACCGCTTACTGTCGAGATAAATTTCTCAAATATTCAAGGAAAGGCAAACCTATCTGGGAAGCGATGTATCTTGCTTATGAGCAGACCATAGAGTTGCGAACCATTCCAGGGTTGGAAACGCGCTTCAACTCGGTCAATTTCGAGGTAAAAGACAAATGGGCCGAGAAATATGATAAAGTAGTCACAACTCTATATTTCAATACAGACCCTGATAAAGTTCGTTTCTGTGAGCAATGCGGCTTTCCAATGGTGGAAGGCTACTATCTCGCCGGTGAGTTCGCCTGCTGTGATGAGTGCTGTCTGAAAGCCTACGGTGGCGACAAAGAGCAGATGGAAGAAGACCTCAGCCACGCCGACGAACCAGATGGCGAGTGCTACTGGACTGAATGGGACAAAGTTGAGTTCAACTAAACGCTTATGAAAAAGAAATATTCCCAAGAGTATCTGGATAAAGTGTCAGATCAAATCCGAACAATCATTGAGGACAAGGAAGAATGGGACGATTGGACTCAGATGTGCCTGTCTGTTCAAGATGCTATACAAGCGGCAACTTCAATCTTCGGTTTCTCTACTGATGAAGAAAAACATAATATGAACCGCTTTTTTCAAGAATTGTTGAGAGGCCATGTTCTTCGCAACCTCACAGAATTAAATATTCACATGCAAAAACGAAACAACAATGGATAGAATCAAATCAAAAGAACAATTTCTGTCAGAAGAAAACCTGGCAGACATTATAGAAACCGCCAATTACGGCAATCCCGGACTTTCAATCAGTATGATAGCCAGTGAGAAATTCCCGAATGTCGAATATCCCGAATTTGGCAACGAGAAAGCCGCCCGACATCTACTGAACGGAGGCCGGATTGTTGTCCGAGACGAATATGCCTATGAAGACGAAGAAGATGAGTATGATCATTTCATAACTCTACAAGACATCTCCGAGGCAATCGACAAGTTCATTTGGGCTTGTCCCAATAACTTCTCAAACTTAGCCACTGGTGACTACGATATGATAGATGCCGACAACTTCTTCCAGTTCTTAATCTTTGGAGAAATCGTCTATGGATAAGCTAAGATATGTTGCCGTCATAGATGGTTCACTCACCAATCCTACCGTAGACATCATCGAAGTCTCTCAGGAATTTCTCGACAAAGACCTGGGAGAAGAAATGCTCGATGAAGGGATTATCGATTCTGAACAGGAATGGATAGACACCCCAGACGAAGAAAAGTGTGAGTATTTCCTCTTTCAACACTGTGGCTATTCATCCAACAACTGTCAATGGCAGTGGTTTGATGAAAGACCCGAAATCAACCGTTTAACCCCGAAAAGTTTTCGATAATGAAACATACAGATCGATACAACATACTACAGCAAATCGACGAACAAGATCGTCGTGAGCTGCTGGCTGCTATCAATGCGCATGGCGGCGTATTTCGCTGGTTCGACAGCGAAGGAAATCAAATTTGTGAAGAATCTGATTATCCAATAATCGTAGGTTCGTGGAAACATGCTGAAGATACAGAAGACTATGTTGTCACTCATGTAGAAGCAGATGGTAATCATGTTAAAATCTTCGGCTATCCCAAAATGGGGTTGTTCGATGATTCAGAAGATATATATTACATCGAACATGGTCATCTTGGCTATATCACTGATTACATCCCGGAAACAGAATCTGTGTCAGATGTTTCTGAAAGCGAGCGTAAAGACAGCTTCACCGTGGTCTCAGTTTCTCGTGATGATCTGAAAGCTATCGGCTTCAATGGCGACAATCTCACGGATGACCAAATGCAATCACTGGCATGGAAGATGGCCCGTGGCTTTGACGGAGACCCATACTGGAGTTCGCTTCAGTATGCTTGTGAAGCATGTGACATCCCTAAAATCAATGACAAGACCAGTAGCGAAGTCTTAAAATCTGTCGGCCATCCCGAACTGATAGACGCTCCTTTTGATGAACTGGAGTTTCTTGGAGCGTTTCATCCGAACTACAATTGTGATGAAATCGCATGGGAGGGCGACATCGACAAATACATTAACGGAGAGAGCGAACCCGGCGATTGTACCGAGTGGGTTGCTAAGCAATATCCTGATTTATTCGATGCCAATGTCGCTCGATTAGGGCTTTGGTGTCAGAATATGCTAAAGGCAGTAGAAAACTACGAGAAAATGCGCTATCATCCCAAATAACCGTGACATGGTTGTATGGAAGCCCGGCAGAAATGTCGGGCTTCCTTTTTAACCATAGTTAAAGTGTACAACTTGTCACACCTTCTGCAAACCACAAAGCTATTCTAAAATAAAAACAAAAATAAACCACATGGACAAAACAACAGTTTTAGCGAATCTATTTCGCGAGTTCGGCGATAAAGCACAGGACGCTTTGGACTTTATCGCAAATGAGACCAATCGTAGAAAACTTACATGGCTGGAGAATCACCAGACCCAGACTCCGGCTGGCAGTGTTAATTTCAATGTTAACGTCACCTCTGCCACCGGTAGCATTGAACCGCAATTCCTCATTGCTTTAGAAGGCGGTGAGTATATTGACAAAGATGAATGGGTTGCCAATCCGAATCATTACAGTAAGGATGATGTGATTGGTATCGCTGTCCGTACCCAACTTACTTCGTTTATCGTTTCACTCAAGCAATGGAAAGAACGCTGGAGCGAAGACACTGAGCACTGTATCACCGACAAACACAACGAAGCACGAGCCATTCAGGTTCTTTCCGGCCTGGAACATACCCGTCAACTCGTCGAGGCCCAAGAAGATGAGGGCAACACAGCCGCTAAAATCTGCTGGAACTATGGCCACAAGGACCTTCAGTGGTATCTTCCCAGTCTTCTGGAACTCGGCACCATCTGCGCATATAAGGAGCAAATCAATGAGTTGCTTAAACTCGTAGGTGGCGATCTTCTCCTGCTCGACAAATATTACTGGGCCTCCACTGAGTACTCCAGCACCAACGCCTGGTTCGTCAACTTCGGCTCAGGGTACTTCAACGGCTACGGCTACCTCAAGTACAACAGTTTCGTTGTGCGGGCTGTGGCAGCATTATCCTAAGATCAATCGGCCCGCGCCTTTCGGTGCGGGCCATAAAATCCACAACAATAGATGCCATATAAAAGCGAGCGCATAAAACTTCCACCACATCTCGATAACCGACGAAGATTGACCAAAGACCAAATAGCTGCAATTAAACTTCTGAAAGAAGAAGGTTATAGCTACCGTCAATTGGCTGCTATGTTCGGATGCAGCAAATGGTCAATTCAAAGCATTATTCATCCTCAAATCCGTAAGCCTGGGAAGGAACGCCCTACAGCATATTGGACTGAGAAGAAGCGAGAATATCGGAAGAGGAAACAAGCTCTCTATCAATCCGGACAGCTTTATGAGAAAACAAACAAACGAAAAAGAACCGGTAAAAATTGAAAAGTTTATCCAATCAGTATTAGCATTGGCCGGACTACAACGAGGGAAAGATTACACTATCCGACCACATCAACTCCGAATCAATAAGAATCCGCTGAGAGGCAAATTGCTCGAAGTGTTGAAAGAGTTCTATCCGGAATACAACTATTACTGGGAGACTCCGAAAATTTTACGCTGGTTTTAACCACAAAAAACAGGAAACATGAGACTTAATATTGAAACCCGTGACCCCGAAGCTACAAAGGAAGCGCTTCAATCGTGTTATTTCAAACAAGAAGTAACAATAGAAGGTGTCTATCCGGCGACTGCTACTTTTCGCATCCTTGACAAATACAGTGACGAAGAACAATGCTTCCCTGTACTTGGATTGCTTGATCTCCCCAACTTCGGAATCGCACTTACAGACATACGAATACTCTAATTAACCACACTTCGACATATATGGATAAGATATTGCAAATGTTCTTTGAATCTGATCGCTGGGAATACGCTCTTAACAAGGGTGTTGACAAGCACATCAGCAAATCCCAACTCTACCAGTTGACAAAGCCGGAGACAAGGGCTGCGATGTATCAGGCTATCAAAGAAGGCCACTATGAAATAGCACCACCACATACTGCCCAGATCCCTAAGGACAACGGAGACTTCCGAACCGTTTATATCAACGAGCCTATGGATCGTGTTTTCCTCAGCATAGCTAATGACCTCTTGTTCGAGCTGATGCCTGAGATGATCCATCCAGCTTGTACTTCCTACCAAAAAGGCATCGGTTGTGGCAAAATCGTACAAGACATCTCCCGCCGAATATGTCAGACTGAGGGTGACGTGATTGGTTGGAAATCAGACTTCTCCAAATACTTTGATTCTGTACCTATTCGCTTCATCGACGAAGCATTTGACAGGGTAGAAGAGAAATACGGGCACTCAGCCATCATATATGTGCTACGAAAATATTATCATTGTGACCTCTACTTCGATATTGATGGCAACTTAAAAGAAATTTATCAATCTCTGAAGCAAGGGTGTTCGGTGGCATCTTGGCTCGCAAATGTCATAATGTACTCGCTTGATGAGCGATTGAGTGTGCTTGAAGGCGAATATGTCCGATATTCTGATGACGCTCTCTTTGTAGGCCCAGACTACTTCAAAGCAATGACAATTATGGAAGAAGAGGTTGCAAAGCGCGACATGAAGCTCAATCCAAAAAAGATTGAATACCTGACCCACACCCGTTGGTTTAAGTTCCTTGGGTACTCAATCAAAGGAGCTGACATATCCATAAGTTCTACCCGCATCAAGAGCTTCCAGAAAGAAATCGAAGCACGGACAATTCGTCTGAAAGACACGAAACTTTGCAAGGCTGTCAATGCAGTCAACCGCTATCTCTATCATGGTAATGGAGAGTTCAGCTGGACCACTCAGATTCTCCCGGTTTGCAATGTCAAGAAAGACATCCTGATATTGAATGAATTTGTGATGGATTGTCTGAGGGCTGTTGTCACTAAAAAGAAGAAAGTGGGTGGTCTTGGATATGTCGCCAATCAATCCGATGGTTGCATACAACGCGGGATTGGACGGAATGTCCGGGCTAACCGAGAAAAAACTGAGAAAGAAATCGCTGGCTACTTGACAATAACATGTATGCAGAACGCTATGATAACAAATCGTGCTGCTTACCGAACACTGGTGGCTAACTTATAAACGAATACCGAGTATGCGGAATACGATGAAGTGTTGTACCATTCAATCTGCCGAGCTTAATAGGCAGCCTTCCAGGATTGTTATCCTGGAAGGCCACTGCCTCTACAGGCGACATATATCGGAAATCTAAAGACACATACCTACAACTTGACATCGTATAATCTGAATATGCAGACTGAGAAAGAATGGCTCAATATTCATTTAAGATGGAACTACATCTTCGAGTGAGGTCAGTCATCCCGACGGCCAACTCGAAGACAAGCTTCCATCTATCAATCAACCTCGTGAAGAAACATATAAAAGAGCTTGACTTTCTCTCGACCAAGTGCATGGTTACTGATAGAATGACAATGAATTTAAGCGCGATCCTTAATCCATCCATCTCCACCTGAGTCATTACGCTCTGACGAGTCTTCTTGACTCAGGTTACACCGGATGTTTGATGACATCGCCGCATATCGAATAAATAAAGTGATGCACAAGATTGTATAACTATCAATAAACTGAGTATGCAGAGTCACCTGAATGGTTTGGTATTCATAAATACAGTCGGAATCGACTGGGGAGGGGACACTCCATCTGAATTATCAAGCAGAGTGTCATGTCCCCCTCCCCAGTCTTTCAAACTGTATTCATCAACAAATTATAGAAACATACAACAAACATGACAGATGACAATAGCCAAGTATATGGTTACAATCCAAGAGACGAATATTCAATATCAACCTTCAGTTAAGGGCTGCTCAGAAGTGTTGTCTACACTTCCGCTCAGCCCCAACATGAAGGTGAAACATCGAAAATTTATAGCAATATACCACTTCGTCTGAGGATAGTTTGTAATGCGACAGATATGATTCAAGAAAGCAACTTTCAGTCATCCAGAATTTAATAAGCTTCACCGTGCCGGCCATTAGTGCCTTATCCGGCCCACTGGCCGGCACCGCTTGCTTCCATTCTGGATTACATCAAGCAAATATAGTGACGCATCATTGCTTTGAGAATCATAACAAACATTCAGTACGGAATCTCGCAATCAAGGTCAGTAAGTTCATACGAGCTGGTAAAGACGCGGGAACCGATTCGTCGAGTCGCCAGGTTGACACCGTGGCTTTACGACGAATCGGGTCGCCGCTCAAACCAGCTCCGAAATCGAAAGTATATAGCAATGTACCAAACTGAATGAGATTGAGAAATGTAGCGTAGCATTAACAGTGCAAGAAGTCAACATTCATCCTCAGGTTTTAATTATCGACGGGAGACAGGAGGAGCCCCCTGTTTCCCGTCGATAAACACACTGAGTTTAATCGAGATAATAAAGCAATACGCCATGACTTTGAGCACCAAATTTTTACGATAATGGAAACAATATACGAACAAACAATCGCAAAAGTTGAAAACGGAGCAAGGTTCCGCGTCAACTTTCAAAACAGAAGCCTAAAGGTTGATGGTAAATACGTCATCAAAGACGGCAAGTATGATGGTGAACTTGGTGTGGAGTTGACAGATTCTCCATTAGAACAAATCACACAACTCTACAATCGTTACCAGCATAGTGTTCCTTCTGAGAGAAGCGATAATAAAAGGAAGAACTACTTCTGGGCTTTCTCCGAACACGAACTGAGTGACGAGGATATGCTCTACGGTCAATCGAGAGAACTCGCCCAAATAACACTTGAACTCTATGTGCTTGGCGTAATCCTTAATGGCTCGCTTAAATGGGACGATTTTGCCAGCGGACTATGGTTCTGGCAGTCTCCCGAAAACAAAGACCTCATTCTTCTCAGAGAATGGATTGAACCACAAAACAATAATCGCAAATGAAAAATTAACACCCAAAAAAGAAACAACCATGTCAGAAATCAAATTCAACTGCCCCGCATGTGGCACCGAACTCTCCGTATCAGCAGCTAACACCCATAGCTGCAATTCCCATGTGTCGCCCGTACAAATCGACGAACTCCACGTTCACATTCCCGGCGCTACCGCCAACAGCCGCACTCAGGCCAAAATCGAAGCCCTCCGTGCCGCTGGTGTAGATGTCAGCAACCTCTTCTCCATGCAGGGAGCCGATGGCTCGGACGTATTGGTACGCCGTAAGGGTGGCTTCTTCAAGCCGGTACCCGAAGATGATCCAATCTTCGCCGCTATCGTCACCAGCCAGACAGTACCCAATCGCCGACTCTTCCGTCGCTGGGTAATGGCTCAGATGTTTCACATGCTCACTCAGAAAAAGTACGGTGAGCGTTACCCGATGGGGTTCACTGAAGCCCTTAACTGCAAGGGCTACAAATACTCCTGGGAGATGGCCGTAGAAGAGTACCGCGTTCAGACCAAACTTTCCATCGACGATAAGGAGAACTTCGCTGAGCGCAATCGCTGGTTTAACAAGGCAGTGGCTGTCGTTATGGCTGAACACTACATGACTCAACTGAAAGCGCATGTGAAGACACTCAAAACACGTAAATGCAAGGGGGTCCCCTATGTTCACCTCTACAAGCGTGATATTTTTGTCAGTGACCTCCAAGCCAAAGTGTATCGTCCGCTCTACAAGGCCCTTGATTTCATTAACCGGGCTCGTACCCCACAGCAGCTTTACTCAGCACTCAATGAGTTCTATCGTAAAGTGAAAAAGGTATGGCTTTCATTCGACACGCCTCAATGCCCGGAGTTCAAGGATGCCTACAAAGGTGTCGGTGCGTTCTACACACTGAAGAACCTCATCCTCTTCCACGGATGTCAGTTCCCCACAGCGTCATCAACCCATCTGTCGATGGGAATCCTCTACGGCTACGTCAACGACAAGAATCTGGAAGGCTACAAGATGCTCGGCATCCTCAAAGAGTTCCTGTCCGCTAACAATATCAATATAGAAGCCAAAATGGCTGAATGGCGTAAACAACCTATAGGTATGTGGCCAAGCACCATTAAAACAGAATACGAGGTAGAAATCCTTTCGGATAATAGCAATGTCTATACTCCGGGGGATTTTTACCCCTTCTCCGACTTCCTTGATGATTTTCTCGTTCAATATGAGTCTGAAGACGTGGAGTCCATTATAGTTCGAGGGCTGGAACCACTCAAAGCGATTGCATATATCTGCCAGATTTGGGAGATTGATGCTCTCATTCATACATACAAGACAATCAAGACAACTCAATCAGTGAAAGATTTATGAAAACTCTTGAAGAAATACTCGCCGATTACTGTGGCTGCTATGGCCCTGCTTTCGATGACAAAACTGGTAAGCTCACACCTTCAGGTGAAAGTGCATACGAATACCTTGACCACTTCATTCACGACCTGAGCTGCTTGGTCGAGGGTATTGATTATGACCAAATAATGCAAAAACTTGACGAAATATCAAATGAGCCAATATAACGAAAGACTATATCAGCTAAGGCAGGAAATCCTTAGCTGTATGCGAGATGTAATCGCACAAATAAATCAAAAGATCGGCCAAAATAAGGTGTTTTGGGCAGACGTAACCGATAACTTCCTTACTGATGTTTGTTTGGAAACAGAAGATGGTGTATGCAGTGCTATTCCAGAGTATTTATCCATTGACAGCGAAAGCAATACTGTGTTTATTAAATTTTCCGAGCGCTATTCCGAAGAAGAGTCCTATGGTGGAGAGAATATGTACACCGACACTCTTGTAGATATTCTTGATTATCTGATAACATACGCCAATAAGATATGAGACATTTCATTCAACAGCAACTGTCAGCATTGATTGCCGGATTCGCCATTGGCATAGCGGCTATCGCCTATTTGACTGTGGGTGGTATTATAGGGTCAGTCTTGTTCGGTTTCGGATTGCTGGCCGTCATTTCTCTGAAAGTCAACTTATTCACAGGTAAGGCTCAATGCGTATGGGGCGCGAATGGTTCTATATGGCTGATCCTTATGCTCCTGTTCAATCTATTAGGAACATATATCGTCTCGCTCATCTTCCAGTGTACACATCAGTCAGATATAACTGAAACCATCATTCAAAACCGTATAACACTCGGTTGGTGGAAATGTGGTTTACTATCAATCCCATGTGGATTCATAATGACTGCTGCTGTCCGGGCCGCAAAAGACAATAATTGGTGGGTGCTGCTTCTTGGTGTACCGACATTCATTATTTGTGGCTTTCCTCACTGTATTGCTGATTCATTCTATATGTGGTGTTCTTCAATGCCACGAGAATTTGTCTGGCAATGTTATCCCTCAATCGTGGTCGGGAACTACCTCGGCTGCAATATATACAGACTATCAAAATCAAACAAAAATTCAAAAACCAATAGCAATGGCAAAACAAACTAAAACAACCTCTACGCCCTCAAAATCAGCGACTCGTCCGACTGATTATCAGCCTCAACCTGGGAATAAAGCTACTCTCAGTCTCGCTGATTTTACCGACGATAACATCTTCGCCGAACTCCGTCGTCGGGGCTACAACGGGGAGCTTCGTCAACTCAAAGTTGTCAGTGTATGAAAAAAGAAAGCACCCCTAAATTCTGTTGGTGCGCCGGTACGTGTCCTCGGCGAGATTCTTGTGAACTCAATGAGAGCACGTGTCCAGATGCCAAGGTTCTGAAAAGACCTGGAGCCATATCAGCAATGAAGGATTTCCGAGATCTTTCAGACGACTTCATAATCGGCCTTCTTCGTGAACGCCGCTATACCGGCGAACTGCGTAAATCAACAATTATAAGAATATGACACAACAGAAAGTCTACGTCGTCAGAACTTTTGGCGAAAACGATGCTGAACCCTTCAATGAACTTTTAGGTATTTTCGCTAATCTATCAGACGCAAAAACAGTAATGGCTCAGGATATTGAGCAAATCAAAAAAGATTGGAATCAAATTGACTTCAACGACCCCAACGATTGGGTAGTTGACGAAAGTGAGTTGTCTTATGAGGGCTTCACTCCGAGTGATGATTACCAATACGCAGTCGTCATCACAGAGATGCCGATACAGTAAGTAATATATAACCAAATTATAACTTATGACAATCGAACAGGCCCAACTCGTATCTGAATTACTGGAAGATCGAGATAATATCAAAGCCATTCTACATAGAGTGAAAGCGGACGATTGCCTTATGGTGTGTATGGCAAATAACGTCAAATCAATCCCTAAAGATGCGCTTCCTTATGTAATCGAAGCGTTGGAAAAGGCTAAGTGTGAAATTGAAACCAAAATCTCTGAGATATGAGAATCGGTGACAAAGTTCTCGTAACTGCGGCCCATAAATGTGGATGTGGCAGTTATGGTGAAGTTGTCGGTATTTTCGGAAACATTGATGGTCGTCCGGCTGTCGATGTTTCCGGAAAGACTGCCGATGGCACACCTTTTGGCGGGTTATATATGTGTGATGAACTCAAAGTAATCACAGACAAAGACATTTATACGCCTGCTATATATGTCCTTCATCGAAATTCCGAAGGATTAGAATACGCAACAGTGTTTTACACTCTGAAAGAATACCATCAGTTCCTTAAAACAGCGAAACGCCGGAGAATCACGATTCTTAAAGAAGAACTTCATGTGGAGAAATTTACTTCTCTTTTTGAGTCAAAGGTGATTTCTCGTTCTGACGAATCCAAACAACATTGAATATGGTTGACAACTTTGAACTCATAAAGCCTTTGTTCTACTTCAACGAGGCCAATAATATGTTCTTTCACCTTCAGATTCTGAGGCGAGGGAAGGACCATCCGGAACTTCCGGCAGCAAACAAACTCATTCAGTCATGGCTTGTCCGAAGCAGGGAGCAGCTTGACAAACTGAGAGATGAGATAGTATTCCTGTGCGAACACTATAAAGCACGAGCTTATATCAATGTCGCTGGCAAGGATTTTGACAAACTCAATACTCTTATCCTCAAAAAGCTGGCCGACAACCTGCATACAGGTAACATCATCAATCCGTGGCATGTCTATAACAGTGCATGTGGAGAGTTGACAAGCCGACGTAAGTGCTGGGTGGTGGATTTAGATACGCGAGACCTTGACACCAAGTATGAGGTCTTGGAAGAACTTGACGGAATATGGCTGGAAACTCATCCGGAATCAAAGCCATATCTTGACGAATGTCATCGTGAAGCAGTCTATCTCTTTGCCGAAATCCCGACTATGAACGGTTGCCATCTCATAACAAAGCCATTCAATCTTCAGAAATTCAAAGAGAAATTCCCCAAGATTGATGTTCACAAGAATAATCCAACGGTACTTTATGTGCCTAACAGTATAACACAATGAAGATATTTCAAAACTCTATAGGCCAAGATGTAAAGATCTTCGGAGATATTCTGGAAGACGAGGCTTTGGCTCAAATACAGCGATTGGCTGATTTTAAGCCATATCAAGATTCCCATATCCGAATTATGCCGGATGTTCATGCTGGCAAGGGATGCACCATCGGCACCACAATGTATATCACCGATGCAGTTACTCCTAACCTTGTAGGGGTTGACATTGGGTGTGGTATGTTTGTAGTTCCGCTGGGTGAGATTGAAATAGACCTTGCTAAGTTTGACAAGGTTGTGAACCAACATATTCCCTCTGGCCATAACATTCACGCGACCCCGGTTCAAGAGTTTGCTCAACTAAGTGATTTGAAGTGCCAACCAGCCATAGATATTTATAAGGCGAATTGTGCGCTGGGATCTCTTGGCGGTGGCAATCATTTCATTGAGCTGAATGAAGATGATGAAGGCTGTAAGTATCTGGTGATTCATTCCGGTAGTCGCAACCTCGGTGTCCGTGTATGCCAGTATTACCAAAAGATTGCTGAGTCGTTATGTAGTCGTGGGTTTGCCGACAGAGACGAAATCATTCAACGATTAAAGGCCGAGGGTCGTGCCAATGAAATTCAAACAGAATTGGCAAAGAGAAAGCTGGTCTCGGTTCCTGACGGGCTTTCATACATAACTGGAGAGGTCAAGGATAGCTATCTCCATGATATGCAGATTGTTCAGATGTATGCTCGAATGAACCGCGAAGCAATGGCCTATATCATATTTTCAGAACTCGGATTAAAGACCAGTGTCCCTATTCATTCGTTCCATACGGTTCACAACTATATAGACTTCTCAACTTCAGGTATCATTCTTCGCAAAGGGGCTGTTCGGGCGAATCAAGGCGAACAGCTTATCATTCCAATGAATATGCGAGATGGCTCACTTATTTGCGTTGGCAAGGGAAATCCTGACTGGAACTATTCAGCCCCTCATGGTGCCGGGCGTCTGATGTCTCGTAAGAAGGCAAAGGAATCACTCTCGGTAAATCAGTTTACCAAAGAGATGAGTCATGTGTACTCTTCTTCCGTGTGTGAGGCTACTCTTGACGAGGCTCCGATGGCATACAAGCCTATGCAGGCTATAATTGATGCTATTCAGGACACCGTTGAGATAAAGAAAATCATTCGTCCCATCTATAATTTTAAGGCTAAGGAATAAATTAGTTTGATTATGAGCAAGACCTTAAAACAGAAAGTTCGTCATATTTTGTATGATAAAGATGGCAACCTCAATCTACGAGTTCCATTTAAGTTAAGATGGAGTTACATTAACAAAATACGTCGGCACAACTTGGACCGCGATCTCGACAGGACTGAACTGGCCGGTAAACGAGATAAGTCAAGTAAGGCTGATATGAAACGTCAAATTGAAAATATATAAAATGCTACAACATTTAGATTCGCATCAAACCCGATGTCTTATTGCTGATGGTGCCAATTCCGAATACTGTAATGTACAAATTCAGGAGTGGGACTATGCCAAGTCTGTATATCGTACAGAGAAAGTTTATGGGCTTGCAGATTTAATCGCATTACTCCCAAAAGAGATGTCAAAGAATGGCATACCTTATTCATTGGAAATAAGATGGGTATTTGGTCTATGGATGGTAAGATATGTCGCACTTGGAGATGAAGTCTTACAAGAAACATTAGAACCAGAATTGATTAATGCTCTTTATTTACTCTATGGCTGGTTTTTAAGACATCGTTAATATGGACAAAGAAAAACAGGCACAGGAATACGCTAAAAAGGTTGCTGGCTGCACCTGCATGGCGCCGGTTATCACAGAGACATGGCTTGATGGTTACACTGCTTGCGAGCAATTCATGTGGCGTAGCGTCGAGGAAGAATTGCCTAAAGATGACGAAACTGTATTGACCTATTCAAGTTATGGTCATGTACTTGCCTACTACTCTGAGCAAGATAAGATGTGGTTTGCTTATGGCAATTATGACGACATCAGCCCTACTAACTGGATGCAAATACCACCAATCTCACTTCCAAAACAGACACAAGATGAATAAACTTCGAGCTATATGGAGAATCATCATCGCTGATAAGATCGCCGTCTTCACATGGAGAGAAGCAGCTCCTGACCCGACATGGCTTACAGTTCCAACCTTCAGTTGGCTATTATCAAATAATTGGGGAGTCGTTGACTTAAGCTATATCAAGCAAAAAGTAGAAGATATAATTAAATCCAAAAACGAAAATGAAGCCAATATATGAAAGCAATACGAAAATCAGACGGCAAGATAATTGAGGTAGAAGAATCTCGCTCCTATGATGACGAGTTGGGTTATTGGGATTCTGAAAACAAAGAGTTTTATTGCCCCTCCGACCTTGACTTTAATGTGAATATGATAGTAATTGACCGCGAGGAATATGATGAACTGCGTAAATACAGACGATATTGTTCCAATTGGGCGCACAGTATAGTCATCTGCCCTCATTGCGGAGAGCTAAACCCTAACGGCTATGTCTGTGCAAATTGTGGGGGACATTAAACCTTTACTATGAATTTTATGGAAATCAAACAATGTAATCGCAATCCGTTCTTTCTGGCAGACTTCGCCTATGATGGCAAGTTTTCTGACGGAAATGAGTTTAGTCTTCGTATTCCTGAAAAAGATGTGGTATCATTTGCTAAAGCTCTGCTAAAGGCGTATGCCGATGATTTGAATGGAGATGTGGTGGTGACGATGCCTCATATCACATACATAGACGGGAAACCGGTATTTGTAGATGGGAAAGTTGAACGAATAAACAAAATGAAATGAAAACAGGAGTAATACTGGCTCGGTTCCAGCCAATACACAATGGACACCTCCAGCTGATTTCAAAGGCTGTACAGGAGAACGATCAGGTTCTTGTAATCATCGGCTCAATTGATAAACTCAACGCACGTAACCCGATACCGTGGACAATCCGCAAAGAGATGGTAGAGGAAGCCATTGCTGATACGTTTCTTGTGCAAGGTCATAAAGAGAAAATCACAGTGGTCGAATTGCCAGATCTCTCAGACGAATCCGACAACAGTCACGACTGGGGTTTCTATCTCTACTCGTTTATTGTTTCTCAGACCAAGGAGCCTAACTTCACCATCTACTATTCGGATGGCTTCGAGATCATCACATCATGGTTCCCCGGTTTTCTTCTGAGAAACAATGTATCGCTTTCATTGTTGGCTCGTAACGCTTGCGAAGATGGTATTTCTGCAACTGAGGTGCGTGAGCTTATCCGTAATGGGCGATTACCGGAGGACGGTATTGTGCCTGAGTGTGTCTATAAGAGGCGCGAAACTATAAAAGCATTTCTAAATGTATTCAAAAACTAATGATCATGTTTAACTGGCTAAGAAATATTCGACGTAAGCGTGAGACCAAAAAGTTCGTCATGCTATTTCTTGAGAATGTGTCTGACAGCGTAATTCTCAAACAATGGGAACATCAAGGTTGGGGCAAATCAATAAACGTGGGACAAAATGGACTTTACGGCCATTTGTCGGGGGTTCGGTCTCATCTTTGTTTTCATCATGTTTATTGCGACTTACGCAATAGGGACGTAGTTGTGTTTGAATCATCAGACAGAACTCAGTCAGAAGGGAAAAAATACGACATCGGCTTATTTGCTGGTGTCGAAGTATGTAACGACCCACCTGATATGTTCTTTGCCAAATATCTTCGTCTTGGATTTGCCGACGATTATAGCAGAGAGACAATCATTAAGCTGGCAAAACAAAGAATCAAAGAATTATGAAATTAAAACAAGTTACTTTACTCAAAGATGGGGAACCGCAGTGTTTCTGTTGGCTCCCAATCTCCCAAGTACAACGATTTGAACTATTGCTTGGAAAATTGTGCCGGTTTGCTGCTCGTTTTCAGTTCAATGTTCAATTCGAGTCTAAAGATATTGAAGTATGAGTAAGAAAATCACCATCACAGTCCACGATGACATTCCTGATGATGTCGCATTACGATTAGTCTTGCAGACCGTTAAACAAGGACGTATTTCCCACAACTCTAAAGGAGAAGAGTTCTATTGCTGGGCAATGATTTCAGCGCAGCCGGGCATGTCGGTAGATGATCCGGAATTTGATGAATTTAGCTATGCTATCTACACGAGTTTCAGATGTAAATCTCCCAATTCTGCATTTCATGTAATGAACTATAAACATACTGATAATGACAAGAAAAGCTAAACTGAAATCAACTGGTGAAATCATTGAAGTGCGTGTGGATATGGACTATCATGGTAATACTACATGGCTGGATGCCGCTACCAATACAGAATATTGCCCATCTGAATTGGAATTGATACCAGAAGAGCCAGATAAAACCACTCTCACTCAGCGTATCTTAGCACAATTCCCGGATGCTGTTCTGAGATTTGAACTGAAACGTAGAGCTGCTGAAAGAAAAGCTAAAGAAGCAAGGGTTTTACGATGCCGGGATTGCAAGTATTGTGGAGAGGGGTATTGTTCCACAACGCCCAGATGGGGCAAAACAACTGTATGCTTAAAACATCCTAAGCCTACTGCTGGGAATGATCGTTACTACGCAACCAATCAGTCGCGTAAAGCCTGTGAGATGTTTGAACCAAAATAATATATGATATGGAAACAAATGAAGTAATCAAAACAATTGAATCTCAGCTTACTGCTGATGAACAACAGCTCCTGAAAGATACCATCAATTATGGCTCATGGGGCGATACATTTGTAAATTTTCGCAATGAGGCTGGAGAAGTTGAAGAAGATGGTGCTTGGGGTTATTGCACCAATGACGCTAAACAAGGTGGTCACTTCAAAGGACGCCAGATTTCAACTATGTTCCGGTCAATCTACAAGAAGTTGTGCCCTGACAAGCACACTGGACGCTTCATTTCTCAATGTAACGATTGGTGGGGAGACGGGACTGGCGATATGCTTTTCGTCCGTTTTGAAATCGTTGATGAGTTAGAGAAATGGGCGAGCCAATAAAAGCCTCTGAATGTAAATGCTGCGTATGTGGTAAACCAGCAGTGGCTTTTTGGCCATTGATTGATCCGGATATTCCTGAACATCCATATTGTCGTAGGTGTCTGGATAAAGCGAAGATTGGAGTGCTGATTCAATCTTTTGCTTTTAGTGAAAAACAGGCGAAAGATTTTGTAAAAATGAATAATATAATGAACAATAAAAATGAATAATATAATGAACAATAAAAATGAATAAACAAAGACGAAAAGACTTGCTTGATGTAGCCGAGTCTCTGCAAGAAGCGCTGGATCGGCTATCAGAAGTTCGAGATGAAGAACAAGAGGCTTTCGACAATATGCCTGAAAGTCTACAGTACGGATCCCGTGGAGATGCTATGCAAGATGCCATTGATACAATGGATGAATGGGAGGGTGAAATTGACGAAATCAAAAGTAGAATCGAAGAATTTGCAGGAGGTTAGCGCAAGAGTTAACTCAAAATTCCTTAAAATTTCGTATCTTTGCAGCGGCTTACGGGCCACGACATATTATAAAGGAAGGTGCCTCAACTCCAGTGAAATCGCCAAAATAATCACGTAAATACGAGGCACGGTGACAGCTCATATCTTGTGGGCTGCCTAACCGTGCGTATTTACAGGTATTTGGCGATACCTAATGGAGTCACGGGGAAGGCAGTCCACTTTTCTTGTATTACAAATCAATTCTCGATGGGCTGTCTTCGAGGTGAAAATTAGATGACACAAATAAAGTTCAGAAATAATTCTCGCCGAGCAACTTTTTGGGGCATTATGGTGTTCCTTGTCTTATGTTTTGTTACGTTACAATTTATTGCAGTACAATATTTCTTTATCACTGGATTTAAGCTCATTGTATGTGATATTTTCTTAGTGGTATTTTTGGCGGCTTCTGGTATCGTCACGCATTATTACACGTTGTGGCCATTAGAGTATCAAAGAGAAATAGAATCCGCAAAAGAGAAAGGAATTGCAGATTGGGAAATTAAATCTGACGCGCAATTATGGGTTAAACAAGAAAAATTTGGTCGAGGGTGTGCTTTTATCTGTATGTGGTTCGCAGCATATTGGATTATAGCTACAGTTATATCCCAAGATGATTTTGGCTTATTACTTTTCTTTGCTTTAATTTCAATCGGTGCGGGTTTGACACAACAACAGAATAGTTATCCATTCTATTTCATATACTTGTTTTGTTTACCTTTGGTAATGATGTTTTTAGGGACCTGGTGTCATTTTGAGCCATTACTTCCTGTTGGCGCAATAATGATTCCTATTAACATAGGTTCTATGATATTGTATCATTTCTTAGTGAAAAAATATTTATGATTAGATAGTATAATAACAGCAGCAATCTGATTATATGAACTTAAACACAAATAAACTTAAAATGATGATGCTTGCACAGGCAATGCGTCAAGTGCAGTCAAAGGCGAACAAGGTGATGGACGATGTTGAAAGCTCAATTGCCCAAAGACTAAGGAATGTACCCCGCCACGCTAAGAGGTATGCCGCAGGGTTACATTCAGACGGTATCGTTTCTTCCGATATGCCTGAAGTTGTCATTGTAGCTGGTTGCCCAGGATCGGGAAAATCATTAGTCGCCAACGCTCTCTTGTCAAGTACACTGTATCAGAACTACTGTTACTATTCGTATCTCGACTATATTAAGCCCATAGTTGGCGATAGTGAAATGGGGTTCAATGAAGGATGTGAGAGCGTTTTGGTGGAAACTATTCTTACAGCTACGGATCAACGCGAATATATCACGGAGTTGAAAGATGCCGGGTGCAGAGTAACGATGTTCTACATCGGCACTGAGTCCCCAATGGTCAATATCAATCGTATAGCACGAAAAAACATTCTGAAAGAAAAAGAATGTGATATTGATAAAGTGTTCAGCCGATTCTTCAAATCATTGGCTGGTGCTATTTCACTCAAACAACATATAAACGATCTATACTTACTTGATAATTCTGAAGATGGCGAAGCTCCTCTTATGGTAGGACATTTCCAAGATGGAGAACTGATAACCGGACTTAATGAAAACACTCCAGATTGGGCTCGACTATTTTTAAGTAAAACTTAAAAGTAGATGAAACAGCTCCAAGATAAAGAACTCGAAAAACTCTCTACAGTGTCCGGGGTGCCGGTCGCTGACCTTCAAAACCTACATGCACTGGGAGTACTGAACTCTCGAACCGTTATCGCCTGCTTGATCAAGTACGATTATAAGCGTATCAGATCTCGTGGGCGATATTCAGTTCGCCAAATAACTGCTGCCATTATGCAAGAGTATCAGGTATCAAAGAACACCGTACAAAATGCCATATATGAAAAAAAGAAAAAAGAGTTTTTCTGTCCTCAATGTGGTCGATTGGTAAAGAAAGCAGAACTCAGGCGTAATGATGGTTTGTGTGATCAATGTACTATTAACTCAATTCAATTATAGCTTATGAGACAAGACATTGTGAACGCCCTGGATTACTTCAGGCGCGAAACATTTGCCACAGCGGTCTTTATTCATATTCAAGAAGGGTTTGCATACTCAATTGAAGAGGAATCAAAAGTTCGCTACGATTTCATACCCATATTTGAACTGGACGAGTTTATTGAACGGTTAGGGGTATGTCACCAAATCCAAATCATATCTCAGTGCGATAAATGGGGCAATTATGTGTTACCAGATGTCGAATTGCTGGAATTTGAGAAAGAAATTGACTACTGAAATTAAAATTTTCACTCTGTTAATATTTGTTTATGGTCTTATTGTAAGTGTCTGAATAATTGTTCTCAATAAGAGATGTTCAAATTTTCAATAGCCCGTGAAATATCGTAATATCAGATAGTTACAAAATAAACAATCTTCGTTTATATTTGTTTTAGACAACTATAAACAATAACTTTGCATCGTCAACGGCCCCATGTCGCTGGCGATTTTTAATATAGTAACCTCTCACAACCACATAGAATGGAAGCCACAACAGAACAAGTGACGAAGACCTATCCTGAGGGTACGGTCTTCACCATGCTAAAATTCGAGCTATCTGAGAAGGATAACCAATCCTATATTGGATATGTCTCGCAGAACACAAAAACCGGTAAAGTTAACGGGGTGCGTGTTGACTCCCACTATCCGAAACGGGTATGTATCGTTGACGCCAAACTCAACTACCTCATCATTCCCGGTGTCCTATACCGAGTGACACTCATACCCATGAAATCGAAACAAGGGTATATTGTCATCGAAGCTGAGCCGTACCAGTTCAGGGCAACAATCAAGACCAACTACATTCCCAAAACTCAGTATCAGGTTGAAGTGTGCTTCGGTCAAAGAAAAATCGTGTTTGACCCGCTGGACGGACGCAAGTCGTGCCGCAACTCCATTCAAGGAGTAGTGGAACAGTTGTCAAAGCGATTCGATATAATGGATCTTCAGTCTGTCATTTCGGCATTTGAAATCCAAGCCAACAATCTCCGTGATAAATTTATAAAAGATGGGTGCTACAAAAGAGTCTTCCAAGCGAGGTCGATTGCCAAAGGCTAAGTTGCCTCGTAAAAGAAAGAAAGCGGCAATCAAGGCACAGGGGCGAAAATGGTACTATGACACCATACGACTTTGGGAAGCCACCAAAGACGACCCACGCTTCTGTGAAAAGAGGTGCAAGTTTTGGCGAAATGATTCAGTGATAACTCGTTTTGTGCAGCTTGCCAATGGCTCAGTCTTGCCGGTTCCAACCCCCACTCGTTATTGGTAGTTCTTATGAGTAAACGTCCGACAATAGGTATTGCCACCGACGCCGCTCATTCTACCAAACGTGGCGTTACTGAATTTCAAGGTATAAATCTTGAAACTGGTGAACGGATTTTTTATCAGGATTTGGGAAATCAGACTGTGAATATCGGAGAGTTTTTAGCAGTGGTCGAAGCCGCTAAATATATCATCGAAACCGACTTCAAGCCTCGTGTTATTTATACCGACAGCATGACGGCAATATCGTGGTTCAACAACAAACGAACCGCATCTAAAAAGAAAAACAAGGCCCTTCAGAAAGCTGAGATATTCTTAAAGATGTTCGCTGTCGATCTGGAAGACATTGAGGTACTTCACTGGGATAACAAAGGTTGGGGCGAGACTCCGGCTGATTTTGGTAACAAATAGTAATCACATAAACAATATGAAAAAGAACTGGAAAGATATTGTCTTCTTTATCTGCGCTGGATTGGTCGCCATTATGTTGACCTTTGCCATAGTCGGGTGTCAGGGGGACGAAAAAGAACATCTGAAAATTCGTATCTATGAGCTTGTTGACAAGACCACAGAGGTTCGTACTCACCGCTATCTGATGATAGAAAACGCCGTCGAAACAGACCATATTCTCGTATGGAGAAATGAGGCTGGCAGAACCTTCTCTTGTGAAGCCGGTCGCAATAGCTTCTACCATTATGAAATTGGGAAGAAGTACCGATTCACGATTGATGACAGACGCTCAGAGCAGTATCAGATAGAATCAGCTTGTCGATAAAATTTGAAAAAATTCTGATTTCATCAAACCCAACAGCTTTCCAATAACCTATTCTCTAATGTAGCTTCAGAGAAAGCTGTTGATATTGCGGGGTGGAGCAGTGGTAGCTTGCCGGGCTCATTACCCGGAGGTCGTAGGTTCGAGTCCTACCCCCGCAACAACTAATTTATAAATCATGGAAGTAACATTTAACGGTCGCCGCGACTTGGTACTGAAGTCGCTACAAGAAATCAGTCGGAGATAGCCATACTTAACGCCGACATCAATTCTCAAATCGCAGCTCATAAGGCTGAAATCGCAAAACTGAAACTCCGGAAGAAGGAACTCAGTCAAACTAAAGTTAGCGGCGGCTGGCTGCTATCCATCCTGATTCGCTGGCTGAAATAAACAACTACGAATCATCTTAAAGCGAACATTGACATGAGGGTTATCAGAAACAGCATCATTCCTTTCAAGGGTTTCATTGCAATCAATCTTTTCGGAGTTGTATTTGCACGTCACGAAGCCTATTTGTCGGAAACGGTGCTTAACCACGAAAAAATCCACACCGTTCAAATGAAAGAACTTGGGTATATTCTATTCTATGTCATTTATTTTGTTGAATGGCTTATCAGACTTTTCCTCCCAGGCAACGCATATCGTAATATTTCATTTGAACGTGAAGCATATCGCAATCAACGCTATCAGTTTTATCTGGAGCACCGGAAGCCTTATGCTATGTGGCGAAAATGATGGATTGGGGTCGTAGCTCTAATTGGTAGAGCGTCTGCTTTGCAAGCAGAGGGTTTCGAGTTCGATCCTCGATGACTCCACCAAAGTTCTCATAGCTCAGTTGGTTAGAGCAACGGATTTTTAATCCGTGGGTCGAAAGTTCAAGTCTTTCTGGGAACACCGCAGCCCTTGTGCGCACCTTTCAGCAATATGACGAGATCTGACAGCTGAAATGATCGAGGGATCGAAAAGAGCCGGGCGCCTCAACACCAGAGAAAACTGGTGAGGTCTACAAGCCGCCGGTCTGAATCGTTGGTCAGCGGACGTGGTTCCGAGTCAGTCAGTCATCGGAGCAGTTCAGGAATTAAATCGACCTGAACATATTGCCTCTTTAGCTCAGTTGGTAGAGCAATCGTTTTGTAAGCGATGGGTCGGCGGTTCGAGCCCGTCAAGTGGCTCAGGCATTTTAGTTTATTTTTTGTGGTTTTAAGGTAATTAGTTTGTTTTTAGGTTTGGTTAAAAGGCGTTGTGAAACGCTTTTACGTGGAATCCACACAGGATGTAGCTCAGTTGGTCAGAGCGTCACACTGATAATGTGAAGGTCGTTGGTTCAAGTCCACCCATCCTGACAATAAGGGAGAATAGCCAAGCGGCAACGGCAGCGGTCTGTAAAACCGCCCTCTAACGAGTTCGGAGGTTCGAGTCTTCCTTCTCCCACAAATGGCTCTGTAGCTCAGTGGGTAGAGCAGATGGCTGTTAACCATCAGGTCGCGGGTTCGACCCCCGCCGGTGCCTCGAAGACGTTGTGAAACGGTAAGCCCCTCATTATTGCAGAAACTTGAATAATTCTCTTCATTGATTGGTTTTTAGAGGGGCAAAACATCCCTGTCGTCTATCGGTTAGGACGCGAGATTTTCATTCTCGAAAGCCGGGTTCGATTCCCGGTGGGGGTACAAATTAGGACTGGTAGCTCAGGGGTAGAGCGTCGGCCTGAAGAGCCGAGCGTTGGTGGTTCAAATCCATCTCAGTCCACCAGAGCCATTGGCCGAGTGGTTAGGTGACGGTCTGCAAAATCGTACACATCGGTTCGAGTCCGATATGGCTCTCATTATATGGGTATAGCTCAGTTGGTAGAGTGCTGCATTTGGGATGCAGAGGTCGCTGGTTCGAGTCCAGTTACCCATACTAAAACTGGAAGCGTGGGTGAATTGGTAAAACCAGCACACTGCTAACGTGCCAGTCGGTGTAACCGGCTTGTGAGTTCGAGTCTCACCGCTTCCGCAAACATTATAATAAATACAATCATGTCAAACATCAGTAAAACCACTTCTGCTGGATTTCCTTTCTTCGGAATCCTATCCCTTATTTTCATCACCCTCAAACTCTGCAACATCATCACATGGTCGTGGTGGTGGGTTCTTGCACCGCTCTGGGGCCCGCTGGCCATCGGACTTGCAATTCTGGTAATCTGTATCATTGTAGCCGGTGCCATCAAGTTCTTTGCCCGATAGGGTAAAAATGTAGGTGTAGTTCAGTTGGCAGAACATCGGTCTCCAAAACCGAAAGTCGGAGGTTCAAGTCCTTCCACCTATGCAAACAGCTTTGTGGTGTAATGGTAGCACATCAGACTTTGATTCTGAGTGTCCGGGTTCGAGTCCTGGCAGGGCTACAAGAATAAACTAATCAAATATGAAACTTAAAAACAAATTTGCCAACTGGCTACGAGTCGTTTCAGATAAGATTGATCCACCAAAGAAAAAGCCACTTCTTCCTTTTGACGATCCCACATTTGGTTTACCAATCACTCAGACTATCCGTCCAGTGGAGAGGATTGCCTGTCAGCACATATTACGTGAACGAGATTATGTTTTTACTCCTGTAGAAGAATACCCTCAAATTGAAGCACATGTTTATCAAAGAATTGCGGAAAGCATCGGTAAACATCTCCTTCAATGTGGATTCATTAAGGTGACAAAACAGAATGATCACTGTGGAAGTATCATCTTTAACGCTGAGATTGAAGCGGTCAAACCTTTCAGATAAATCAACCATATCAATATAAACATGAAACAGTACATTGGAACTAAAACCATTCAGGCTTGTCCTATGACCAGCTTGAAAGCAGAAGAAATGCTGGAGCGTAAGCTTTCAGACGTTGAAGAGGACGGCTATCTGGTAAAATATGAGGATGGCTATCTATCATGGTCTCCTAAAGAAGTCTTTGAAAAGACTTACAAGATTGCTGAAACCCCAGAAGATCGAATTGCGATTGAGCACTCCGATCTAAACGAGAAACAAAACCGTCTTATTAAGTTCACCCAGTCGGAAGGCTTCAACAATCTGCCAAAATCAACACAAGCCATGTTGCTGGGGCAAATGGATATAATGAGTTCGTATATCCATGTTCTTGCTCATCGTTATGGCGACATGAAACTGACAGCAAATGGCGAAAATATATGTGGGTACAACGGCATGACATTCAGCGAAGCGCTTATTCTCATTAAGCATGGCTTTTGTGTTCGTCGTCGTGGCTGGAATGGTTCTGGGTTGTTTGTGTTCCGGCAGAAGCCCGCTGTTGTTCCAACAGATATTATACCCAAAATGACATCACTCTATGACGAAGCTAAGAGTCAGATTCTTGCAACCCAGGATCACATCGACTATACAGCTCAGATGCTCATTTTCAACACAAACACCGGTCGTGCCGATTCATGGGTGCCATCAAGCGCTGATTTGTTTGCCGATGACTGGGATTTAGTAATCTGATATGGGCGACAAAGAACCAGAATCTCTTCAGTTTTGCGAATTATTCGTGAATGGCAGACCGTTGGGCCGTGCCACACAAATGAAGGTAAATTGCCAAGGGACCAATCTGAATCTATCTCAGTTCTATAAACCAATTGAATTAAAAGCAACTGTGAAAATGGACCCTGAAACATCCGATCACCTTCGCAAAATGATGGAAGAAGCAATCCCTTCAGAACTCTATAATCTACTCCAGAAAGTTAATAAACTTGCTGATCAATACCATCAAGAGAAATGGAAGGGCCGTAGACACCGTAGAGAGTTACAGCGACAATATGATAAACTTTACAAGCGGTTTGATCACTATTGTAAAATATATGGGGTGACATATTCAGTTGCCCATTAAAATTCTTGCAATGAAAAAGTTCTTCAAAAAGTATTTCGGCTGGCTGATTGAAAGCAATCGTCCTAAGCATATCATAGCTGGATTCTTCATAGGCGGCTTCTTCGGTTTTATCCCGGTAATAGTAGCAGCCTTGACCGCCGAGTTCAAAGATTGGGCATGGAATGGTTCCAAAGGTTATCCTATTTTCGGCTGGAAAACCAAGTATGGATTCGACTGGCTGGATGTCCTCGCCACTTTAATCGGTGGAGCTATCATCTGTGGTATAAGTTGCTTCAGTCCGGATTTCCGATTCCTTACCGGCATTTTCTAACATTCATTGTCCTACTTCCCAAAGCCCTATTGGAGCCAAAAACTCCGGTAGGGCTTATTTTGTTGACCTATACATTCTCTGTGTTGACTTTCAATAACTTAGAAAGTGAAAATAGTTAAACCATTAAAAATAATGGTGTTCTGACTTTGTAGTTTCACTTATGTTTTCTAACTTTGTAGCCTAAACCGCGTTATTTGACACCGTAGGCCACAAAATGTTGACCTATTTGTTGACAACCAGTAGTTTGCAAGAAGTTATACTTCTGAAAGACAATAACATAGAAGATAATATCGGTGTGCCCTGTCACCCCGACCATCAGCAAAAGCGGCGTAGCTCTGTGAGCTACACCGCTTTATTCATTATTACAAACAAGTGGGGGGATACCGTGACAGTGTGTGGGGGCTGGAATTAGACAGGTGAGACTGGGAACTGAGGCGGGTGGTGTAAATCGGCGTCCTGCGGAAGCCGTCAGTTCGGTTTGTCGGGAACCCCGCAAGCCTCGCTCTACTCGGCGTGCGGGGTTATGCATAACCGGCGTCCTGCGGAAGCCTCCGGGTGGAGGGGAGCAGTGGGGGGCATGGAGAAGGCTTGAACCCTATATTATTCCATTTTAACAACCGATTTTTTTACATTGATGCTCCTATTTCGGCAACAGATAATTGGCGCTACGACCACCCTCGCCGCTATTGACAAGCATCCCCTTATCAATCAAATCATTGATATCGCGCAATGCCGTATCCTGCGAGCAGCTGCATATCCTGGCCCACTTTGAAGTGGTCAGTTTTCCTTCAAAACCATCCCAAAGCCGATTTAACACCTTTCGCTGACGCTCGTTCACTTCTACATTGTGGTGATTATCCCAATATGCAGCTTTCTGCAGAGTGCGCTCCACTCCACAAACGGCTCTGTTTATCGCGTCTTCCAGTGTCGAGAAGAACCATAACATCCATTCAGTTATATCGAGATCTCCTTTCTGCGTTCGTTCGAGCACTTCGTAATAAGATTTCTTATTACGGTTTATCTCAGCCGACATACTGTAATATCTCACCGGGATCTCATCCGCACGCGCAATGAGCATATCGGAAAGAGTCCTCCCTATCCTACCGTTGCCGTCATCAAACGGATGAATTGTCACGAACCAAAGATGCGCTACCGCCGACATCACAAAGGGAGAGAGTCCCGCAGTATTTACCCACTCCATCAGCGTATCCATAGTGGATGGGACATCGGCGGACGGAGGCGCCTGATAATGTACCTTCTCTTTACCGAATGCACCTGACACCACCTGCATAGGTTCCTCTCCCTGACGCCATCCTCCGACTGTAATCCTGTACATGCCACTGCGTCCCGTGGGGAAAAGAGCGGCGTGCCAACCAAACAGTCTCTCGCTCGACAGTTGCTCCCAGCAATTGTGTATCGCGTCAAGCATCACGTCGACAAGCCCCTCGATATAATGATCTTCCACAAGCAATCCATCCGATTCAACACCAAGCCTACGGGCTATGCTGCTACGCACTGACATCGGATTGAGCGACACGCCTTCTATTTCAGAAGAACCAATCAACTCGTCAGTCATTGCTGACACAAGCGCACGGCTTTTGTCATTAAATCCAAGCATCGACATTTTCCCGTTGAGATTACCGTGTGCCCGGCTTAACCTGCTCAAAGGTTCAAGCAGAGCATTGGCATCCCATCTGAAGTCAGGCCAATCAATTCGCTGCCAGATATAATTCTGATGCCTAAAATCTTTTCTCATGATAGCAAAAATAAACATTTGCGGTGAAAGGAACAAATATTCTCCGCAAAAATGCGGAGAATATCATACCTTGTAGACTGGGAACTGAGGCGGATGGTGTAAATCGGCGTCCTGCGGAAGCCTCCGGGTGGAGGGAGCTCCGGGTGGGAGGGTCGGTGTGCTACGGAATTTCATATTGTAGGATGCAGGGGTTGCATGATTGAGATTAAGGGGAGATGATCCGGATATTGGCGGACGCATGGCTTATGTATTCGCCATCACTTTGATTATCAGACATAATATTCGGACGCACGGCTCGTGCGTCCCTGCTTTTTGCATGGCTTTTTTCTGAGTTTTGAAACGCTATCAAACAGTGCGAGCGCGCCGTTATCGGGGCGCGCTCGCTGTAGTTTTTTGGGGAGCCATATATCATTACTGCTTCTTGGCACGGTATGAGAGGCTGGCAGTGATGAGATTGTCAGCTGTGCGGATGCGGAGCAGGGTCGATGAGTCGTAGCGTGAATCGAGGCTTATGGCTGTGGCAACGAAGGGAGGTGCCGTAGTCGAGAGCTGCTTGGCAGTAATATCTTCCTCGACATTGATTTCAATTCCGCGAGAAGTGAGTGTGAAAGGAAGATCCTCGAAAGCGAGCTGTGGATATATGTTTTCTTTATCGTCAAGATAGTAGGCAGTAACCCTGGCGGTTGATTTGTCGCGGTCAAGCTCATAGCTGTAGAATGTGCGGTTGGTGTTGTTTACAACGCTTCCGTCGGAGTTGCGGGTTATAGTTGTCGAGCCGGGGAGGTATGCGGCTTTCTGCACTGCCACTACATTATATCGTCCGTCAAGTTCAAACGACACTGCATAATAGATGGAGGTCTGTCCGAGCGATGAGATATAGGCCATCGACTGTGAGAGTTTGAAGTTGCTTATCGTGTGAGATGTGCCGCCGACAGTGGAAGTCGCGTTAGGCACATTGATCACGATAGCGCCGGTCTCTTTGTCCTGTCCGTAGGTTGCCTGCTCGATCTTGAGACGTATCGGCGAGCCTCCGGCAGTCAGACGGAGATTTGATATATCCACATTGGCTTTGCCGCTTATCACGTCGAAGTCCATGATATAATATGCAGCTTCGGTTGTTGCAGTGGTATTATCGGTGCGGTCGGTCACGTAGGTGATGTTATTATCGTAGCCGTACTGCACAGTCTGTTTTGGGTCGCCGGAGTCGCATGAAGTCAGAGCGAGAGCGGCAACAATTGTCATGAGAGATGTTTTGATGATTTTCATGTTGTCAAATAGTTATTAAATAAAAAAATAGTAATTAAATACGCATGCGTATATATGCATGCAGTATAGATAACGCATATAGCGGCATATTATTGTATGGGGGTTATGTCACATTGCGAAATCAAAGCGGAAAGTCACGCCGAAACGTCGCGGATTGCCGCGCTGCACAAAGCGGTTGCCTATTGATTCGAAATAAAATGTGGAGTATTTTGTGCCGGTTATATTCTCGCCCCACAGTTCCACATCTGCCACTGCGGTGCGGAAGTTGACGGAAAGGCCTGCAAGTACGTAAAAGGGCTGTTTGACGGTGTTTTCCTCGTCCCAGTAAATCTGTCCGACACCGCGGCAGTTGGCATTTGCCTCTATTCCTTTGAGCCATTTCGAGGAGATGTCGGTGCGGTAGGTAAGCGAGCCGAACAGCGTGTTGACCGGGGCGTATGGCACATGATTGCCGCGGCAGTCGACAATGCCGTTGTCAAAGCGGCGGAAACGTGCGTCGGCATGACCGTAGGAGGCATTTACCGTGAAATGGCTGTCGGGTCGCCACACGGCAGAAAACTCCACCCCCTTTGAGTGCGTGCGGCCGGCATTAGCCATGACGCGTCCGGTAGTTGTCCCTTCCGGGAACATTGTCATCTGCTGGTCGCGGCTGTCGATAAAAAACAGCGAGAGATCAAGATCGAGGGTGTTGCCAAACAGTGAGGTTGTAGCGTTGAGTTCGTAGTTCCAGCTTTTTTCAGGGTCATACGATATGATTTCATCGACATCATATTTCTGTTCGCCGCCCATCATGCCCATGAGGCTCTGCTGGAGTATGTCGGAAAACATCTGTGTGTTGTATCCTCCGGCCTTGTAGCCCTTCGACACCACAACCCCCACGGCAGTGTGACGGTTGAAATTATATGACAGTTTCAGTTCGGGCAAAAGCTGGAGCGAAGTCAGGTGCAGTCTGTCGGAAAGGTCGAGATTTATCGGTATCTGCTTTATCGGTATCATCACCGGCCCCTGCTGCCGATAGATAGTCATGCCGGTGTTAACATAGCTGTGATAGTCGAGAGTGGTGCGCTCGAATGCCAGACGCAGGCCGAGCGACGCCGTCCAGCGGCCCCAGTCATACTCGCTTTTGTGGTAGGCGGCCAGCCCCCAGTTGGGCGACACGAAGTCAGAGGCAAGCAGCATCGAGCGTTCATCCCACTTTATCTGCATCGGCGAGCCAGGAGTGTTGGCATTGTCTTCGATAAGTGTCTTTATGCCATAATCCTTGAATGTTACGGGCGCCGACATGTTGCCCCTTTTGTAAAATCCGAAAAGTCCGCCGAGATATTTGTATGCACCCGCCGAGCCTTTCACGATGAAATCTTGTGTAAGAGTCCATTCATGGCGCTTCTGTGTGAGAGTGAAGTAATCCTCGGGAAGGAAATCCTGGTCGAGGGTCATGTTGTCGTTGATATATTGGAACGCGGTAATTGACGAGAGCGACAGATTATCGCCGAAATAGCGCACTGTCAGGCCGTCTGTGACGGTGGTGCGGTTATAGAAGCATGTGTCGTTATGGTTTATCTCGCCCGTGGCAAGCGATTGGTAAGGGTAGCCGCCCTGTCGTGTCGACGACACCCAAGCGCTGTTTTCAAGCAGAAATGAAGAGGACGGATGCCACGCGAGCTTGGTACGGGCGTTCCAGCTACGGTCGGTGTCAACCTTTTTTCCGGTGTAGAGGTTACGGAAAAATCCGTCGGTCGAATAGTACGAGCCTCCCGCCGACAGACCGAGCACCGGCGACAGTTTGCCATATACCGACAGCGCTCCGCGCCACGAATTACCCGAGCCGTATTCGGCCATCGCCCTGACGCCCTGATATCTGAGCGGCGACAGGGTTGACATGTTAATGACACCGCCTATAGAGTTGCGGCCGTAGAGAATGCTCTGTGGGCCGCGCACCACTTCTATCCGGTCGATGTCGGCAAACGTGAAGTCATAGCTGTCTTTGTTGAGCATCGGGACGTTATCTACATTCAGGGCGACAATAGGCTGGTCGATACGTGTGCCGAGACCGCGCACATAGATCGACGATGTCATGCGCGAGCCGTATTGCGGCATGTAGAAATTCGGGACAATCTCACTGACCCCCTTGACACCGTCGATGTCAAAGCGCTCTATCATGTCCATATTCAATTCCGAAACCGATGACGGGAACATCACCTGCGATGTCGATTTTATAACCGAAACCGACACTTCGTCAAGCCCCACAACCGAGTCAAGATATTCCGACTCAACGGCTGACGCCGACGCCGCACCGGTTATCGCAACCAGCGCCGGCAAGCATCTGCATAAACATAACAAAATCTTTTTCACCTGTAAGAATTTTTAGGATACAAATTTAGTCATTATTGCGTAATAAAAAAAATTTGATTACTTTTACGCTTCCAAACAACTCATCAGCCATGTCAAAAGATCCGGTAAAAGACTCCCCCGAGCTCATAGCCCGTCTGCGCGATGCGTCGACGGCCCGCAGCGCGTTTAACGAGGTGATAGCCGCCTACACAGAGCCTCTCTACTGGCAGATACGCCGTCTGGTCGAGAACCACGACGACGCCAACGACATACTTCAGGACACGTTTATCAAGGCATGGACATCGCTCGGCAATTTCCGCGGTGACGCCCGCCTGTCGACATGGCTCTACAAAATCGCCGTCAACGAAAGCCTTACATTCATAGCCCGAGAACGCCGCCGCAACAATATATCGATCGACGACGAAGCCTCAATGCTCATCAACGCAATCGAGGCTGACACCAATGTGGACGGCGACGCCCTCGCCCTTGAGCTCCGCAAGGCAATCGCCGCGCTGCCCGAGAAGCAGCGCCTCGTGTTCAACATGCGCTATTATGACGAGATGAAATATGAACAGATGGCCGAGATACTCGGCACATCGGTGGGTGCGCTCAAAAGTTCATATCACCTCGCTGTCAAAAAAATCGAACAATATTTTTCCGACTTTGATTAAACTTTTCTCATCACTAAAAGTCTAAAAGGAAAACAATAACTGCAACAAAGCCAATCGCGCCCGTCAACACCCTGACGCAAGGCGGGCAACGAGGCCAGAGATTCAAAAGCACCATCTCTCTATGAACGAAACCAACGACATACTTGACAGAATAGGCAGACGCTCGGGGATGACAGTTCCAGAGGGCTACTTCGACAGTTTTGTCGCTAAAATGTCGGAGTCACTGCCAGATGTCATGCCAGACGCAGCGGAGACCGACACTCCGAAACGCACCTTCTGGCATAAAATGCGTCCTTACGCCTACATGGCGGCTATGTTCGCCGGCATCTGGTGCATGATGAAGATGTTCGGAATGCTGTCAGGGCCGGGACCGGATCTTACAGACATCAACAACTATCCCGGAGTGCTCACCGCACTCAACGATGTCACCTTTGTCAACGATTACGTTTACCCTACGGTCGACCGCTACGAGCTGATCGAGGATATCTACATGCAGTCAGATGACATACCTCTGTCAATCGACTCCGACCTCGATACAATCCCCGAATACCTATTCATGACCGACGACTCGATATAACGCAATAACCAACGCTAAAAACCGGATATTGATGAAACGCATCTGCACCATATTCACTCTTGTGGCATTGATATGTCTCACTTCGGCCACCGCTTCGGCTCAGAACCGCGACCGCAAGCAGTTTCGCGACGACATCCGCGAATACAAACACAACTACTTCAAGCAGAAACTTGACCTTTCGCGTGAACAGGCCAATTCATTTTTCGATCTCTATGACAAAATGGATGACGCCATTACGGCGCTCAACGACGAAGCCCGCACTCTGGAGACCCGCATATACGGTGCTCCCGACGGCACAATCACCGACATAGAATATGAAGTGGCCACACGCACCCTTATCGAAGTCAAAGAGAAGGAAGCTGCCATAGAGAAAGAATATTATGACAAATTCAATGAAATTCTCAACAAAAAACAGCTTTTCGAACTTCGCAAAGTAGAGCGCGATTTCACAATGCAGCTCCTCAAATACCATCATAAAAACGGCAAAAAGAAATAACAATACTACAGTATATTACACAAAAGCCCTCACGCTCCTAAAACGGATCGCGAGGGCTTTTGTGTTTCCCTATTGACTGTCAGAATCATTCGTGAGAGGACGCACGGCTCGTGCCGATAACATATTGATTATCAAACATTGACTCGGATGCACGAGCCGTGCGTCCCTACAATATGAAGAGCTGCAACACACTCAAGACAAAGCCGGGAATTATTATATTGCCATGTACTGCTATTTCGGCTTGAACCACAAAAAGCTCCGGATATAAAAATCTACATGATATGCCATAATAACTCCTGTCGGCATGGCTTGTACCCCGTTTGTACCCCCTGATTTTCTCAAAACCACGCCTATTGACACTATCTTTACGCAAACCGAATGCCATTGCATCGGCCGGTTTTCAACTCCCGACACGCCATTCACATATCTTTGTGGAGTCAAACAGTAATTTTTTTATCAAAGTCAATTTTATCTATACACCAATCATATCTTTTTCATGAAAAATTTATTCTTTGGAATAATCGGGAGAGCTCTATTCTCTGCATTATTCTTGCTTACAGCATCAGCACCGCTACAGGCTGCATCCTAAAAATGGTGGTCGGACAGTGATCCGCGCGGACACACTGTCTATTTCTATGACAAAGAGATGCGCAACGGCGCTTTTACAACACACCTGTGGCAGCGCGACCCTGTCTACGGCGACGACGGCGTAACAGTGACCGACACAAAAGACACCCCGCTCTACGAATGGGGTAACAGAAAGCCTATGGAATTCACCGGAAAGAAAATCGAGATTGACGGCGAATACTATCCTGTCTACCGTCAGAATTTATATTGCAACAGCTATGCGGCCGATAATTATTCAGCAGACTGGAACACACGAGGCAAAGGTCACAGTAATCCCAGATCCGGCTCTCGATGAGCAATCATCACCTGAAACTTCTGCCGGCACATACAGTGCAGAGCAATTGCCCGACAATCTCGACGGATACGCTCTTGTCAGCATCAGGCAATCAACGCCGATACATGTCGATTTTGAGAACGATGTTGTGACAGGCGTGGAGGAAGTATCGGCCGATTTCATCGACGGCGACTGTCCTGCGGAATATTTCAACCTTCACGGAGTGCGCGTCGTCGCCCGCAAGCTCGTGCCCGGAGTCTATATCGAGCGCAAAGGCAACCGGACAAGGAAAGTGCTTATCGACTGACGGTCGATAACCCACTTTTAACATTAAGCGCCGTGACGACACACTTCGTCACGGCGCTTAACGTTTCCGACACCCCGTCGGGCACTGCTGCCCGACTGCCGTCATCACCGGCGATATTTACCGCCGCTATCGGTCGCGGTGCCGCTTGCCAGACTTGCATGAGCAACCGGCCTCGCCATCGCTGATGATTTCCGACTCTTCGATACGTGCTTTGCCACGTTTCAGAGCCAGTTCTTCGGCATTGCGCACATCGGCGCTGTCAACCACAATCTCATCTTTTACGGTCTCTACCTTTGCGACAGAGGTGTCTTTAGTTTTCATAATACACAAAATCTGCTTTACTTTAATCCCGGAGCAATAATCTCCTATGACGTAAACGTCTTGTGGCGGGAGAAAGTTCACGCTAACTAAAAAAAATTTCAAATGCCATGATATATACCACGGTGCGCCCGGCCCGGGATTATGCTATAGAGGGCGGCAGGCCGAGGGTGCTGCTGAACTTCAATTGTAGGGACGTACGGTTCGTGTGCGACTGAGTTGGTTAATAATCAGAATGTTGACGGGCGCACGGGCCGTGCGCCCTACATTTCCGCAAGCCTATTATCCCTATAATACCGCGAGGGCGAGACGCCCTCGCCCCTGCCCTATTATAGCGGGCGGGGCCGCACCCTTGTCAGAGTGCGGTTCCGCCTTTTGGGTCGCTGCAGTTGATGCAGCTGTTTTTTTATAGATATTTTTCAATCATCTGCTCGAAATCGACAGCTTCCATGAAGCCTACGTTAGAGTCGAGCACATTGCCGTCTTTGTCGAGGAACACTACCATAGGTATCGACTGCACGCCATATTTCTCGGCAAGCTCCGGCTCGCGGTCGACATCGACTGAGCGGAATTCGATATTGCCGGCATATTTCTCGGCTGCAGCCTCGAATATGGGGGCGAACTGTTTGCACGGTCCGCACCATGTAGCGTTGAAGTCAATGATGACAGCTACGGGCTTAGCCTCTTTGGTACCGTTGGCAACTGTTTCTGTCGCAGCTTCAGTGTTGGCGTCTTTGGCGCTGTCGGCTTTGCCTGCGCAGCTTGCCAGCGACACTGAGGCCGCAGCCGCTACGGCGATAAGCATTGATTCGATCTTCATATCTGACGGTTTTTAGAGAGCTCCTGCGAGGGCGGCGTTAGTTTTGTGCACAGCCTCCGCGCTCTTGTGGAAGAGTTCTTTTTCGGCGTCGTTGAGGTCGAATTCAACGATTTTCTCGATACCGTTCTTGCCGATGATGCAGGGAACGCCGATGCAGAGATCGCTTTCGCCATATTCGCCGTCGAGGAGAGCCGAGCAAGAGATAAGTTTTTTCTGGTTGTGGAGCACTGCGCCTACTACCTGTGCCGAAGCCGCGCCGGGAGCATACCATGCCGAAGTGCCGAGAAGTTTGGTGAGGGTAGCACCACCCACCATAGTGTCGGCAGCAACTTTGCCGAGCTCATCTTCCGACAGATAGTTGGAAGCGGGAACACCGCGGTAGGCAGCGAAGCGGGTCAGAGGTATCATGGTGGTGTCGCCGTGTCCGCCGATTACGATGCCTTCGACTTCAGTGGCGTTGGCTCCGAGGGCGTTGCTCAGGAAATATTTGAAGCGGGCAGAGTCGAGCGCGCCGCCCATGCCGATGATGCGGTTTTTGGGCAGACCTGATGTCTTGTGGATAAGATAGGTCATGGTGTCCATCGGGTTGGAGACGCAGAGTATAACTGCATTGGGAGAATATTTGAGCACATTCTCGGTCACTGACTTGACGATGCCTGCATTGACGCCGATAAGTTCTTCACGGGTCATGCCGGGCTTGCGGGGAATACCTGAAGTGATTACCACAACGTCGCTGTCGGCTGTTTTTTCGTAGTCGTTTGTCACACCGGTCAGACGGCTCTGGAGACCGAGGATATTTGCAGTCTGCATGATATCCATAGCCTTGCCTTCCGACACGCCTTCCTTGATGTCGAGAAGAACCACTTCGTCGGCGATCTGGCAAGTCACCAACACATTAGCACACGTTGCGCCTACATTGCCGGCGCCTACAACTGTTACCTTTGACATAATTCAGTATATTTAGTAAATTTATATTTGCATAGAGGTCGGCACGGCTACACCGCACCCGCCTGTGTTTTTACCTTTGCAAATTTACAGAAATATTTCCTTAAAAACATAACTTTAACGTAATTTATTAAACTGCAATTATCAGAGGGGATTGCAGAGTTTCATATTGCGGGGAGGCTCGGTTCGCGTATCAAAATTTAACACCTGATTATCAAGGCATTGTCAAACATACAAACCGTGCGTCCCTACTTTTTAACGGGATTTTTCCGAGTTGTGCGACACCATCTTATTATCGTAACGCCGTGGCTTGTCAATCCTCCGCTGCCTGAAGGAAACGGAAATAATATATGTCGGCCACTGATGCGTCAGGCTCGTCGGCCGCAATGCGGAAATAGAGGGGCTGCTTGCCGGTGAGGCTGCCGTAATCCGAAAGCGGCACGCGCACGGTGGCAGCCTCATAGACTGCTGTCGAGCAACCGCCGGCATTACCGGGGAGCCCGATGCTGCCAAGCAGCACCGGCTCGGCATATATGTCGCCGGCAAGAATATCGATGCGGCCTTTCACGCCACGCGGTTTCAGACAGATTTCCAATGCCAGCGGCCTGTCGCGGTCAATTTTGTCGAAGTTGAAATATTTGTATCCCGTAACAGCCCCGTCGGTATTGTTAACCACGGGATTGACCGTAAGGCTGACACTGTCGGGAGCGGTGGCCGGGTCGCCGTCATAGCGCCCGGGAGAGATATATGAGCCGTAGAATTTCTTGTGCGGCCATCCGGTTTCAACCGAAGGTTGCGACCCGGTATAATGGCAGGCGATGCCTGCGGGATATGTGACAAAGGGGTCGAGGCCGTCGGTCTCAAATCCCTCTGAAGTGTACTCCCCTTCGCTGATATACACTTTTCCTCCTTTTCCCTTCTCGACAGTGACCTCGACAGGCGCCACCATCGCCTGACGCGAGAACTCGTCGAGGCCGCACTGACGGTGATAGAACAGATACCAGCGTCCGCCGATCCGGCACAGACCTCCGTGAGTGTTGCCGTTGGGGTGAGCCGTATGTATGACGCTGCCGTCGGGCAATGTGGTGCGTCCGCGGCCGTCGATTATGGTTCCGCCGTAGGTCCACGGCCCCAGCGGCGCGTCGGCGTATGCGTAGGCCAGCGTGTAGTTGCTTTCTCCGAGCTCGAAATCGCCGTCGCGGGTCAGGCGGCTGTAGACCAGCACATACTTGTCATCAATCTTACGGATTGATGATGCCTCGAAAAAACGGAATACATCAGGTTCGGAAAATCCGCTCACGGCGCGCACCTTGACCTCTGTGCCGGGTTTGACGGTGCACATCGTTGCCGGATCAAGCTCGGCCATGAAGCTTTCCTCGAAGCCCCAGTAGCCATAGACACGGCCGTCGTCATCCACAAAAACCGACGGGTCGAAGCGAAGCACTCCGTAAGTCATCTTCGGGTCGTCATCGCTCCAGTTGCACACTTCAAACGGTCCGTCGGGTCTGCGGCTGCGGGCAATAAGACCTTGTCGCCCCTCATGCTGGTCGTTGGGATAGAGGTAATAGGTCGGCGAGCCGTCGGGTTCCCTTACTTCCACCACATCGGGAGCATAAAGTATGTCACCCCGGCCGTCGTCGTTGAGTGTGTTGCCGTCGCGGTCGGTCACAGCGGCGAATATCACACCGTCGTAACGCCAGCGGTCGAGACTGTCGACAGGCGCCGACCACACCACGAGCTCACGCCCGCAGAAATCGGTCACGCGGCTGTCGTGTGAGCCGTAGACATACACCCTCTGCCTGCCCTGGCAGTCAGGGTCATCAAACACATGTGGCTCCGCATCGGGAATATATTCCCACAATGGCAAATAAGGATTTGCGGCATAAAGGCCAAGCACACCGGCCATAGCAGTCAGACAGGCTATCAATCGCGTTTTCATGGTCAATAAAATTATAACAACAGCCGGTGACCGGCTCGCATTCAATCATGTCAACGCAAAATAAATAAAAAACCGGCAGAAAACGCGCAACAACCGTATCAAATAATACCACATATCAACACGATCCGTTGCACAAAAGCAATACATGGCAATAACAGAGAGCGCGGGCCGTGAAGCCCGCGCTCTGCGATATTTCATTGCCGCAGGGCGGCAACATGGATTTACTGTACAGTAAGAGTGTAGGGATACTGTGACAGGTTGAGAACGACATGTTTCATACCTGCACCGGGGGTATCCATGTCTGCAGCGTTGTTCCAGTCGAGGTTGTCGAACGAACCGCCGAGGCTGATCTCCCATGCGTCATTTGCACGGATCTTGAATTTACCTGTACCCTTGAACTCTATGTCACCTTCCCACACGAGGCCGTCGGCCGAGGGAGTGAGAGCTGTCGAAGCGTCCCATCCGTTGGGTGTGCAGTCGCCGATCACACCGAGTGTAGAGATATAGTAAGACTCGAATGTCAGAACGGGGAGGTTGACATGGTTCCAGTAAAGACCGGTTTCTTCAGGCAATACGTTGTTTTGGCCGCCGTTGACGAGCTTGCCGACTACGTTGTGAGTCTCCTTATCAACTGTGGGAGTACCGTCAACACCGAGGTTGAATGTAGCGGCCCAGTCTTTCTCAGAAGTGAACTTGTAGCCGCCTACAGACAGACGTGCGAATGCATAGTAGTTGGTATAGTCAGAAGTCTGCATCTCAGCCACGAGGGGAGAATTCCAGTCCCAGCCTGCAGCATCGCCCATGATATAGAGATGGGGGATAGCGAGAGTGAAGCTGTAAGTGCCCTCGATCATGTTGAGAGTCAACATGTAGGTGCCGGCTTCAAAGAGACAACCTGCGCCGGCGTCCTTGTAAGAGCCGTCTTCGTTCATAGATGAGGAAGCCAGAATGCCTTCCATATCCTCGCTGCCGTTTTCTTCGGGGCCGTAAGCCGAGTTGGCAGCGTCAACCCAGTCACCGGTTTCGAAAGTAGACTGCGGGATAACCTTCCACCACCATCCGTCAGCAGCCTGAGCGGGAGTGATTTCAACTACGGTAGTGAAGATAGGATCATCGTAACCACTCAGGTCAGAGTGAGTGAACTTGATAGCGTTGGGTACGCTCCAGCCGTTGATTGTGCCGAGCAGGTAATAGTTGTCTTCGATCACGATGTCAGAGGGGAACGGAGTCACATCAAGGAAATAACCGCCGAGATAGCTGTTTTCGTCACCGATGCGGTATTCCTGAGCGCCGTCAACCGCGTAGATAGCAAAGCGGACATAGATTTTCTTTGCCGCGGGGCTTTTGCTGATTGAGATATATACATTCTGGAAATCGTCGGGATTTACGAATGCGGTATTTTCAGTCAGAGTGCTTGCCACTTTATATTGAGAACTGAAGTTTTCGTCTTTGCTAATGTAGGTCACTACCTTCATGTCGTAGCCTTCGGGGAAGTTGCTCACCAAGAAGTTACCTACAGGTATGTTGCGGCTTGCATCCGCATATTCCTTTAAGGAGATGCTTGTTTCTGAAGGCTGCTCTACAGTCACTCCGTCTACCTCGTAGACCGGACCCTGGGGGTTGGTCTGGATAGGTGCGCCGAAATCAGGGTCGGACTCGCATGAGGTAGCAGCTACTGCCAATGCGCCAAGCAAAAATATGCTTAATTTTTTCATATTTTATTTATCTGATTTTATTAAAGTCATTTAAACTTTTTCTTCGAGAAGAATTTTATTGAAGCCATTTAAGGAATGTTTAAATGTCTTCTATCGGAATCGCCGTGCTCTCCCGGCGGGGAGAACCGGCATTCCGAAGTTAAAAGTGGTGTTTAGAGAGCAACGAGAGTAATCTGATAAGAGCCACCCTTGAGCTGAAGCTTTATATCACCTGAGAAGTAAGCGGGGCACTCAATATTTCCACCATCTTTCAGGAGCACGTAGGGAACACCTATTTCAAGAGCCTCGCCGTTCGAACCAAAATTTACCGAGCTATAATCTACGTCAGCAATCTTGAAAGTCTCGCCTGCATTGATGGTAATGCCCTTGACAATCCAGTTATTCTTGAAGTCAGTGGTAAGGAACTCATTGCTTGTATCCCATCCATTCATATCTCCACGGATATACATGCCCGAAGGCTGGTCGGGGGTATCAGGCTCGTCGGCTTCAAAGAGGATAGTATACTTACCACCCTTGAAGGTAAGAGTCACGCTACCTGCAAAGTTAACCGGCATTGTGAGGTTGCCGGGGTTAGGATCAAACAGAAGTTCATAAGGCTCGTTGATCTTGAATTCAGCGCCGGAGTCACCCAAGTTGACCGAAGCCCAGTTAGCATCAGCAGCCTTGAATTCCGTTCCCTCGGGTATTTCGCAGTAGTCGATACGTGAAACATTGGCAACATCAGTTGTAAGGAATTCCCACTCAGCAGGTGCGCCCCAATCGTTCATGCCACCACGGAGGTAGAGACCAGTGGGCTGGCCGGGAACGATTATAGCGAGATACGTACAGTTGGCACGTGTCATTTTCACTACGTTAGACTGATAGGTGGTGTTGGGATAGAGATCCGCACCGCCGGCAATTTCAATGTTTGCGACAAGGCGTGCATAAAGATCACGGTATCCTGTGGGGATTTCTTTGTCGTTTTTGATGCCGAGAAGATTGCACATAGCAGTGGCGAGCTCGCCATACGTGGGATTAATCTCCGAGCAGTCATAGAATGCGGTATTCAATGTAGTCGATACGGGAGCACCGGGGACGGCAGGAGTAGTGAAGTCTTTGTCAAACGACACCTCTACATTGTAACGCACGGTTGCAGCATAGCCGTAAGAGGGCTGAGAGCAAGTCATGTGTATTGTGTTGGCCTGGTTCTCATCGGTAAGATCCACCGACATATTGCTCATCTCGGGTGTGTTGAGGAAATTTTCCACAATCACTCCGTCGTTTGGCTCAAGCACAGGGTGTTCATCTTTCGACTCATCGCAGCTCGTGAAGGCCATTGTGGTCGCCAGTGCGGCGAACAGGAATGATATTTTTTTCATTTGAGATAATTTCAACATTGTTATTAGAAACTTTTGTTAAAAGTCCGGCATAGATTAATAGCCTTCGTTCTGGCCTACAGTGCTTACGTACTGGTAGGGGATCGCAAATACACTGCGGAACGGCTCAATCGACTTGCCTTCGTAGATGCCACCCTTCCATGACCAGTTGTAAACGTTACCGGTGTATTTGCCGAAACGGACGAGGTCGCTGCGGCGATGACCTTCCCAGTAGAGCTCACGCTGACGCTCGTTGAGAATCTGGTCGGCAGTGTTGGGGGTAAGGGGAAGAAGACCTGCGCGGTCACGCACCTTGTTGAAGTAGGTATAGCCGGGGTCTGCATCGCTTACGCCACGGAACTGACATTCAGCAAGCATCAGATATGTGTCGGCGAGACGGAACAAAGGATAGTCTGCATCACAAACCTGGTTGGTAAGAGCTATGTTTGCAGTATTCTCATAATCTTCCTCGCGAGTGTAAGTGTATTTCACACACATGTAACCGTCAGAAGTCTCGTCATAGTTGTCGAGATCCTCAACGCCTTCATTGTATGATCCCTCATAGAAAAGATAGCGTTTGTCGGTACCGCGGGTCGAGCCATCCTTGTCGAACACTTGCGGAAGCTCGGGACGCACCTTTACACCTTCCCACGGAGTCTGACCGAGAGCGCCGAGACGGTTGAGCACATCGTCGCCGGCCGAGGTGAAATAAGCTCCTGCGGTGAGATAGGTTGTGCCGCCCCATGTAGTCATGCGGTTGGCATCCTGAGGTATGGCCCAAAGGATTTCGCCGCCTTTGTTGACATATTTGTCATTAGAGGCGCAGAATAGATATTTGTATTCAGGAGCGAGAGTGTTGACTGTCTTGACAATTTCCTTGCACTGTGCGGCACACTTGTCATACATCGGAGTGCCGGTGTATACCTCTGCGTTGAGGTAAAGCTTGGCAAGGAGCATGCGGGCAGCCTCTTTCGACAGACGGAGGTATTGCTGATCTGCACTGGGCACGAGAGCGCCGTTGTTAATTACATCCTCGAGCTCGGCGGTTACAGCAGCGAAGAGCTCGGGACGCTCAAGCACCGGTGCATTCTCGCCTACAGCCTCGTTGGTGATCCAAGGCCCTTTGCCGAAGAGGTCAATCATATAATAGTAGCTGTATGCGCGGAGCACACGTGCCTCCGACTTCATCTGTGCGATGAGGTCATCGCTTACGCCGCATGCCTTGGCACCGTCAACTTTTGAAAGGAACTCAGAGCAAAGTTTTGCAGAAGTAGCCTCGCGCTGGTACGCCATAAACATCCAGGTGTTGTCGGTCAACCAGGTGTTGAACTTCAGATCGTTGTAACCGGGGTCATTCCATTTCGAGATAATTATCGCCTCGTCGGCAGTGACGGTCTGAAGGTTCCAGTGGCAACGCATCCATGTGCCGGCACCGCCGTCGACACCGTTGGGTGTCAGACCGCCTTCATAGCGAAGGTTGCCGTAGAGCGACGAGAAGTAGCCGTACCACTCGTCGGGAGTAGTAAGCTCGGTCTTCTTATTGGGGTCGTCGGGGGTAACATCAAGGTCATCGACACATGATGAAGCGCCCACGCCAAGCGACAGAGCCATAGAGCCGAGTGCTATATATTTGAAAAATTTCATATTATCGTTTTATGAATTGATTTAACAATAGATATTAGAATGTAGCCACCAGACCGAGGGTGAAAGTAATAGGCTTGGGATAGATGCCCGAGTCGATGCCGCCGAACACTTCGGGGTCGATGCCTTTGTATTTGGTGATGACGAACGGATTCTGAACGGCTGCGAACAGACGCAGACGAAGAGCATTGTCCAAAAGGTTTTCGAACGTATAGCCGGCAGTGATGTTGTCGCAGCGTACGAACGATGCGTTCTGGACCCAATAGTCGCTGGCGAGAAGAGGGGTTGAACGTGTAGAGGTGAACAAGTAAGTGTCATTCATCAGGTTGCTCAAGGGAAGTGCGGCTGTTGCAGACACAAACGAGTTGTCCTGCTGAGTTTTGTTGAACACCCAGTTGCCGAAGTTGGCACGGAGGCTGATACCGAAGTCCCAGTTCTTGACGTTGAATGTGTTCTGCCAGTTGGCGGTCCACTTGGGATCAGGGCTGTGGAACATATATTTGTCAGCATCTGTGATCTGGCCGTCACCGTTGCGGTCAACGTAGACACCTTCGGCGGGAGTGCCGTCGGGATTGTATACCTGCTCGTAGACGAAGAATGTGTTGGCTGCGTAGCCTTCGCGCTGAAGCTGTACGTTGAGCGAGTTGCCGATGTCACCGGTGGGAATGTCGGCGCCCTGAGCGAGGTGAGTGATTTCGTTCTTGTTGTAAGCCACGTTGATGTTAGAGCTCCAGGTGAAATCCTTGGTAACTACAGGACGGGTGAGCAAGTTGATTTCTATACCTTTGTTGGTAAGGTCACCGATGTTCATGGGTCCGTCAGAGCCGAGGTTCGAGCCTGCAGCGTAGGTTGTGCTGGTCAAGAGGTCTTTGGTCTTACGGTAGTAAGCGTCGATGCTACCGCTGATGCGGTTGTTGAGGAAACCGAAGTCAACACCGACGTTCCAAGTGGTGGTTTCTTCCCATTTGAGATTAGCATTATAGCTGCTGGGAGCATAGATGGGGAGATATTCGCCTGTCACAGGATTGAAGCCCATGTTGTCCGAACCGGTCCAACCGTTATAGATGGGGAGGAAGGGGAAAAGGCGTGAGAAATCATCACCGAGGTTCTGCTGACCGGTGATACCCCATGTACCGCGGATCTTGAGATCAGAGAGGACGCTGCGGGTGCCTTCCATGAATGCTTCGTCAATCAGACGCCATGCGAGAGCCACAGAGGGGAATGTGCCCCAGCGGTTGTCGCTGCTGAAGCGAGAAGAACCGTCGCGACGTACAGTTACGGTAAGGAGGTATTTGTCCATGAAACCGTACTGCAGACGACCGAAGAACGATACGAGCTGATAAGGCTTGCTGTAGTCAGTGCGGGGATTGTAGAGATATCCGTCGAAATCCTGACCGGGAGCGTAGACGGGGCTCCAGTTGCAACCCTTGTTGTAGAATTTCTGCCATGAGTAACCGGCGGTTACATCAAGTGAAGATTTGATGGCTTCGAATTCCTTGTTGTAGTTGAGATAGAACTCGAGAAGGAGGTTGTAGATACGCTGCTTCTCGTAGTTGATGGTCGAGTAACCGTCTTTTACAGCAGCTTCTACGCCGGGCGAACGGTGGCCGGCTTTCCATGCTTCGGGTGAGAAGGGATAGTTGTAGCTTGCTACCGAACCGTGGCTGTAGTCGTAGCCGAGGTTGAGGTTGGCACGGAGATCGCGGAGGAACGGCATGCGGAGGTCGAGCTGGAGGTTACCTACCGACTGGTAAACGTCAGACTTTGAATCATAATCCTGTGAACGCGACACAGGGTTGATAGCTTCGATGATGTTGAGGTCGGTACCGGGGGTGGTGGGGCCTGCGAGGGCGCCGCCGCCGATATAAGATGTCCAGTTGTTGAACACGTTGCCTTCAGCACAACGTACGGGAAGAGTCGGGTTGAAGCTGACAGCTCCGCCGAGCACGCCCTGCTCATAGTTGTTGCGCACGTAAGCACCCTTTATGTTGGCGTTGACCTGAAGAAGGCCGTCGAAGAATTTCGGCGAGAGGTTGATACCTGCAGTGACGCGGTTCATGCCGGTTTTGCGGATGATACCGTGGTTAGATGTGTAACCTACTGAAACGCGATAGGGCAGAATGCCTACTGTACCGCCAATAGAGAGGTTATAGTCAGAAGAAACGGCTGTGCGGAGCACTTCGTCCTGCCAGTTGGTGTTGGCGGTGCCAAGAGCGCCTGCCTGAGTAGAGCCTTCGCCGTAAGTCTTGAGGATAAAGCTACGGAACTGGTTGCCATCCATCATGTCGACAGTCTTGCGGGGAGTAGCCACGTAGAGGTTGGCCGAGAAGTTGACCTGGGGCTTGCCGGCCTGGCCTTTTTTAGTAGTCACGATGATGACACCGTTAGATGCGCGCGAACCGTAGATAGCGGTTGCCGATGCATCCTTGAGCACAGTCATTGACTCGATGTTTTCAGGAGCGATGAGTGAAAGCACGTTGGAAGAACCCTTGACCGAGTTGCCATCCATGGGCACGCCGTCGACGATGATCAACGGGTCGTTAGAAGCCGAAAGTGAAGAGCCGCCACGGATACGGATTGTACCGCCTTCGGAGGGGTTACCTGTTGTCGACACGACAACGCCGGGGGTTGCGCCCACGAGCATGTCCTGAGCCGAAGTGGCAAGACCGGCCTCGATTTCGTCGGGCTTCACTACGGCTACCGAACCGGTAGCGTCAGATTTCTTCACTGTACCGTAACCGATGGCTACGACTTCGTTAAGCACCACCGCATTAGATTTAAGGGTGACGTCGATATGAGTGCGACCGTCAACGGGAACACGCTGAGTCTCGCAACCCACATAAGAAACTACGAGGACGGCGTTGGGAGCAACGTCGATGCTGAAGTTACCGTCGAAGTCAGTAGCAACGCCGTTGCTTGTACCTTCAGCGATGACACTTGCACCGATGGCGGGTTCGCCCTCGTAATCAACTACTGTACCTGTGACAGTAGTTTTCTGCGCTAAAGCAGGGAAAGAAAGGCACAACACCAATGCAATGGCGAGCCATGCTTTCCGAGTCATTTGAAAACAAATGTTCTTCATGCAAGAAAATTTTTAGTTAATTTGGGTTTTACAATAAATATATATAATCTCAATTTTTCTGTTGTTGCAAACGACTTTGTCTCGGTCACGGCAGCGCCTTGTCTGCCGAATTGTTAAAAACCATTGTTAAAAACAAGCAAAATCTATTCAAGAAGCTATCTTTCCGCACGCTGAACAAGCGCCCTGACAGGAGCACTTTCCACTTTCTTATCAATTAATTCACAATGCTTTACGCGTACGATTTAATTTCATGGCGCGATAAGGCAAGACTTCCATCTTAGTTAATTTGCTCTTTTGACTGTTAACATATCCCCTGTCAAGACAAGGAATATTCCACAAATTAAAGTAAAATTTTTGATATTTTAAACAAAATGCGAAAAAATATTTCATCCATCGCTCCGGTGCCGGTTCACAATGCCGCTCGCGACATGCAAACCGCCCTGCTACACATTATTATATTATATTACACTACATTATAATATTATATCACTACGGCTAAATGCTTGCCATAGCCGGCATTCAGATAATATTTATCTCAGCCACACCGATAATTTGCACATTTTTGTTACCTTTGCAGCATTATATAACATTTTCACATAAATAATCCCATGAATACTTCAGTCGTTGACAGATTTCTCGAATACGTGAAGTTTGATACACAGAGCGACGAGCTCACCAACCTCACACCTTCCACCCCCGGCCAGATGATTTTTGCCCGTCATCTTGAAAAAGAGCTGCGCGCAATGAATCTCTCCGACATATTTCTTGATGACAACGGATATCTGATGGCCCGCCTCCCGGCCAACACCGACAGAGAGCTTCCCACCGTCGGCTTCATAGCTCACCTCGACACATCGCCCGACATGTCGGGACGCCATGTCAACCCGCGCATCGTCAGCGACTACGACGGCAATGACATCACTCTCAACGCCGAACGCGGCATAGTGCTCTCGCCGGACGACTTCCCTGAGCTTGACCACTACCGAGGACAAGACCTTATCGTCACCGACGGCAACACCCTGCTCGGCGCCGACGACAAGGCCGGCATTGCCGAAATCATCACAGCCATCGCCTATCTTCAGGCTCATCCCGAGATAGAGCACGGCGACATCGCCATCGCTTTCAACCCCGACGAGGAAATCGGACAGGGCGCACACAAATTTGACGTGGAGCGCTTCGGCGCCGACTGGGCCTACACGATGGACGGAGGTGAAATCGGAGAACTCGAATTCGAGAACTTCAACGCCGCCGTAGCTAAAGTGACATTCAACGGACGAAACGTACACCCCGGCTACGCCTACCACAAGATGATAAACTCGATACGCATCGCCAACCAGTTCGTCATCATGCTCCCCCGCTGGGAGACACCCGAACACACCGAGGGATATGAGGGCTTCTACCATCTCATCTCATTTGAAGGCAGCGTGGAGAAAACAGTGCTCACATACATAATCCGCGACCACGACCGCGACCGCTTCGAGCGCCGCAAAAAAGAACTCTGGCACCTCGCGCGCAAAATCAACAATGAGTTTCCGGGTGTATGTGACATCGAGATCAAAGACCAGTATTACAACATGCGCGAGAAAATCGAACCGGTGATGCACATCATCGACATCGCCCAGGAAGCGATGCGCGAAAGCGGCGTAGAGCCCAAAGTAGAGCCCATACGCGGCGGCACAGACGGAGCGCAGCTCTCGTTCAAAGGCCTCCCCTGTCCCAACATATTCGCGGGCGGACTCAACTTCCACGGCCGCTACGAGTTTGTGCCGGTGCAGTCGATGGAGAAAGCGGTAGATGTGATAGTCAACATCGCCCGCCTCGTAGCCCGCAGATAACAATCAGAAATAATCCGTAAACCACTCCGACCGGCCCGACCTGACTGACAGGTCAGACCGGTCGGACGATATAGAGCAAACAGATGCGCAACCGACTCATTGTCATAACCGGCCCCACGGGCTCCGGCAAAAGCGCTCTGGCCATGCGCATGGCCGGAGAAATCGGCTGCGACATCATCTCGGCCGACTCAAGGCAGATGTACCGCGAAATCCCGATAGGCACCGCTGCGCCCACAGCCGACGACCTCGCCCGGGTGACACATCACTTTGTCGGCAATCTGTCGCTCGGCGACTATTATTCGGCTGCGCAATATGAAGATGATGTGATGCGTCTGCTCCCCTCGCTCTGGGAGAAATCGCCGGTGCAGATACTTTGCGGCGGCTCAATGATGTATATCGACGCCGTGACACGCGGCATCGACGAGCTTCCCACCATCAGCGACGACATACGCCGCCGGGCATGGGAGCTCTACGAACGCGGAGGCCTGCAGCAGCTGCGGCTCACGCTGCTCGAACTCGACCCTGTCTATTACCGCGAGGTCGACCTCAACAACCACAAACGACTCGTCCACGCCATAGAGATTTGCAGGCAGGCAGGTGTCCCCTACTCCTCGCTCCGCACCGGGCGTGTCAAGCCGCGCGACTTCGACATCGAGATGATTGCCGTCGACATGCCGCGTGACACCCTCTTCGACCGCATTAACGGCCGCGTAAAAAAAATGGTGGAATGCGGATTGATTGAAGAGGCCCGCGCCGTAAGCCATCTGCGCCACCTCAATTCGCTCAACACCGTAGGCTACAAAGAATTATGGCCATATATCGACGGCGAAACCACTCTCGACGAAGCGATAGCCAAAATAGCGCGCAACACCCGCGTCTATGCAAAAAAACAGCTCACCTGGCTCAAAAACCGTCCACACCGCCTGATAATCAGCAACGAGTAAGAACCGGACAAGTCAGACCGGTCAGACAGATCCGACAGGTCTGACTCGTCCGACCCAATTACTAAATAACAATTACCAATTGGCCTTGGCGGTATTCAAGATTGACTACCGATGCGGCAGCCAGACGGCCTATCAGATCGGTAGCGGTGGCTGTCGACAGGTGCGAGCGCCTGACAAACTCGTCGAGAGTGGTGCAGCCTTCTTCCTTTATAAGGTCGATAAGCAGGCGGTGATGACTGTCAAACGCCACAAGAGCGCCGTTGTCATCGGCATAGTGCGCCCACGCGCTTAGCAGCAGCGGGTGGGCCACGATATTTTCGTCGTTGACGCGGTAATAGGCGCGCAACTCGTTGCCGGCCTCAACCACACACACCGGCGGACGCAACGCCTTGGGTATCTCGGCGCGGATAACGACCGTGCCGGGGTCGACCTTGAAGGCTGTCATGCGCACCTCCACTGCAGGACGGCAATACATCTCGGCGGCGGTCTCTATCATGTAGACATCTTCTTCGTTGCGCACTCCGGCCACTGCCCCGTTATCCTTGACTCCGATAAGAAGCCGCCCTCCGGAATGGTTGGAAAACGCCGATATGGACCGCGCTATCTTGCGCGCGTCGGATATGGCGAATTTGAAATCCTGCTGTTCATGCTCACCCTCTTCGATAAGAGAGTGTATGTAGTGTCGTCCCTTTATTGCTGCCAGGTCTTTCATTGTCGGCTGATTGATTGAAACGTAGTCACAGAGAGGGGAATGCCGTCGCCTGACTCCTCCCCCGTTCAAGTGTGTAACACACGCTTATGCCGGATAGTTCAGATTTTCTTCACCAGGCCCGGCGAGAACCTCATCAAGAAATCTGCGCGCCACACGGCGTGCTTCCTCAAGATTGTTGTAGGCATAATTTCCACAGTCGCGCGGGGTGGCTCCGGGTATCTCCCCCTCGAAAGCGGCTATAAAGCCGAAAGTCTCGCGCATGAGCGGCAGAATATCGGCCGGGGCAAGCTCTCCGGAAAGCAACAGATAGCTTCCGGTGAGACATCCCATCGGCCCCCAGTAGATTACTCTCTGTGACCACTGCGGGTGATTGCGCAGAAACGTTGCGGCAAGATGCTCGATGGTGTGGAGTGCGGCGCCGTCGACCGCAGGCTCGCGGTTGGGGCGCGTAAGGCGTATGTCGAATGTCGAGATGATGTCGCCTGAAGGGGTCGTGTCGCGGCGCGAAAGAAATATGCCTCGCTCCAGACGCGTATGGTCAATGGTGAAACTTGCTATCTTTTTCATTTCTCAGAGCGAATTGAGTATCGACGAGATGATTTCAAATGAATGACGCGGCGCGGCTTCCCAAAAATCGTCATACTGGGTCATATTGTCGGCTTCGCCTGGAGTGTCGCTCACCACCCGTATGCAGAAAAACGGAGTGTTGAGAAGATGGCATGTGTGAGCTATCGCGGCTGACTCCATATCGACGGCAAGCACATCGGGATAGAGCCCCTTGATGTGGGCAACCACTGCCGGATCGGCGACAAACACATCGCCTGAGGCTATAAGTCCGTGGCGCACACGCGGATTGTCGTGAAGCACCGGAAGCGAGGTCACATTGCGGTCAGACTCGAAGAAGCGCGGACAGCGTGCGGCCTGCCCCTCGACCGTGTCGGGACCGCACCACACGTCGTGATAGGCTATGCGCTCGCCCACAACGATGTCAAGAATGCGGGCATCGGAGCCGGTGCCGCCGGCCACGCCGGTGTTGATGACAAGCTCGGGAGCGAACTGGCGTATCAGCTGCATCGTGGCAAGCGCGGCATTTACCTTGCCTATGCCTGATTTCATTATTATAAGCGAGTTGTTGCCGGCATCGCCCAGATAGAATGTAATGCCGTCAATCACAGTGGTGCGCGGCTCGGAAAGCAGCGGCAGCAAAAGCTGCAACTCCTTGTCCATCGCCACAATTATAGCTATAGTCATTGTAGTGTCAAATTATAAAAAACGGTTTATCACGCGAATATAGCAAATATCTTCGACACATCTGCCACCCACTCCGTTTTTTTTACATCACCTCCCTTGCCACAGGCTATCAATTTATCGAGAAATGTTTCTTAATTTTCGGAAATTCTGCCTGCCACTGCACCACGGCAGCGGATTACCGACAGGCAATTCAAAGAAAAGTTTTGTATATGTTGAAAAGTTTTAGCATATTTACAACAAGTTTCACAGATGAACGAAAAATACAGACATGGAAAATATAAAGAGTAAAAACATATCGCCTGACAGTAATATAAAAGATATAAAAGAGCTGCTCGACAGCGAGGCCGCCCGCATAAATTCTCCGGCTTTTATAGCCGATGACCCCGTGCAGTTTCCGCGGCGCTTCGAGCGTCAGCAGGATATCGAGATAATCTCGCTCCTGTCGGCCACCATAGCCTGGGGAAACCGCAAGATGATATGCCGCAACTGCGAGAAACTTATAAGCATATTCGAGGGGCGGCCCTACGATTATGTCATGGACGAGGCCTACGAGACATTGCCCGATGGCAATATCCACCGCACCTTTTTTGTCAACAATCTACGACATTATCTGCGCGGACTCCACGCCATATATTCCCGATATCCCACACTTGAGGCTATGGCCGTGGCAGAGGGCATTCCTTCCGCAGAAATGCCGGCATGGAGGCTTGTCGAAGCCATGAGCATGCATTTTGCCGAGGCCAACGGCGGCGCATGCGACAGCCGCTGCCTTCCGGGCAATCTCCGCACCACCGCGCTAAAACGCATCAACATGGCTCTGAGATGGCTTGTGCGCGACGACGGCATTGTCGACATGGGCGTATGGAAAGCGCTCCGCCCCTCTCAGCTCTACATTCCGATGGATGTACACGTCGGCAACACCTCGCGCGACCTCGGCCTTCTGCAACGACGCTCCAACGACCGCCGCGCAGTAATCGAACTCACCGACACCCTCCGCTCATTCCGTCCCGACGACCCCGTAATCTACGACTACGCCCTCTTCGGCATTGGCATTGGCATTGGCATTATGCATAATTCATAATTGGTATTCCCGATTATGAATTATGCAAAGTGATGCGTAGTTAGAACTCAGGAGCTCATTGAACTCGAAAGCCGTAAGAATAAAAGTAATTATGAATTATGCATTATGAATTATGAATTGATCTCAGTGGGCTTCGAGCCAGTTGGCGCCTACGCCTGAGGCTACCTCAAGCGCTACTTTGCCGCTGTAGGCGCCCTCCATAAGGCGTGTCACCAGTTGCTGAAGAGCGGGCAGCTCGTCGGGCACGACATTGAACACCAATTCGTCATGCACCTGTATGATCATGCGTGAACGCATGCCTCGTGTCTTCATCTCACGCGATATTTCTATCATCGCCTTCTTGATGATATCGGCGGCGCTACCCTGCAGCGGCGCATTGACAGCATTGCGCTCGGCGTATGAACGCACTGTGGCATTGCGAGAGTTGATATCAGACAGATAACGCTTGCGTCCCATCACCGTAGTCACATAACCGCGTGTCCGGGCACTCTCCACCGACTCGTCGATATATTCCTTCACCCGCGGATATGTCTCAAAATATCCGTCGATGAGCATTTTCGCTTCTGCGCGCGGTATATCGAGACGTTCGGAAAGGCCGAAAGCAGAGATGCCGTATATGATACCGAAATTGGCAGTCTTGGCGTTGCGGCGCTTACGGTCGGATACCTCCTCCAACGGCATTTTATATATCTTGGCCGCCGTAGCGCGGTGTATGTCGACTCCCTCTCTGAAAGCCGCCACCATATCCGGGTCGCCCGACATCTCCGCCATAAGCCGCAGCTCAATCTGCGAATAGTCGGCCGACATCAGAAGGCACCCTTCGTCGGGAATGAACGCACGGCGTATCTCGCGGCCGTCATCGGTGCGTATCGGTATGTTCTGCAGATTGGGATTGGTCGACGATATGCGCCCCGTCACCGTGACAGTCTGGTTGAAAGAGGTGTGTATCTTGCCCGTAGCGGGGTTGATAAGTTCAGGAAGTGCGTTGATATATGTAGCGAGAAGTTTGTTGAGTCCCCTTATCTTTAATATAAGGTCGACAACCTCGTGGGTGTGGCGGTGCTTCTCAAGTATTTCCTCCGTTGTGGAGTAAGCGCCCGTCTTGGTCCGTTTGGCCTTGGGGTCAATCTTGAGATGCTCGAAAAGTATCTCACCCACCTGCCGCGGCGAACCTATATTGAAACTCCTGCCTGCAAGGGCGTAGCAGCGCTGTTCCATCTCGTTGACACGCGCCGTGAGCTGCACCGATAGCTTTGCCAGCTCGTCGACATTTATTCTCACTCCGGTCATCTCCATCTCGGCAAGCACCTTGATGAAAGGAAGCTCGATATCAGTAAACAGCGTCATGAGTCCACCTTCCGAAAGTTTCCCGTCAAACACTCCGCGCAGCATCAGCACCACCCTCGCCGCCTCGGCACCGCGCATAGCGGCTTCGGTAAGCGGCAGCTCGGCATACGGATTTCGCCGCGCGCTCTCGTCAAGAGCCCCCCTCATCATCAGGTCAAGATAACTCATGGCAATGTCCGGCAGGCGATGACGCATATCGGGCTGCAGCAGATAGTGCGCCACCGACGTGTCATAATATGCCGCGCTGAAAACCACGCCATTGTTGGCAAGCACAATCATGTCACGTTTCACATCATGGCTTACGATGACAGCGGAGCCTGCAAACAGAGTGCGCAGCGCCTCAGTCCACGCCGTGCGCTCTTCACCCGCATCCGGAAAAGCAAAAAACCGCGCATCGCTTTCCGACAGCGCCACGGCCACACCTTTCAGACTCGCCGTCATGGCATCCTCTCCTGTGGCGCAGACACTCACACCGACATAGCCCGCCGGATTGACCGACGCCACATACCCGCGAAGAGTTTCGGCGCCGGTCTCGATACGTTCGTCCACGGCAAGTTCCTGCGACTTCGCCTCGGGCAGGTCAAACAGCGAGCCCATCCCTCCCGGCGCGGCGTCCACTTTGGCCGGCTCGGGGGCGTCAGGCTCCATTCGCGCAAGAAACGTTCTGAACTCCAACTCCTTGTAAATCTCACGAAGCCGAGATTTATCGGCATCGGTGCGACGGAATGTGTCAAGATCAATATCAAGAGGCACATCGGTCTTTATCGTGACAAGCTCTTTTGCAAGAAGTATTCCGGCGGCATTCTCCGTAACCTTCTTTTTCAGACCCGTCTTCAGCGACTCGGCGTTGGCTATGAGATTTTCCACAGAGCCATACTCCTTTATAAGCATAGGCGCGGTCTTTTTGCCGACGCCGGGACAACCCGGTATATTGTCGGAGGCATCACCTTCGAGCGCCAGCAGGTCAATCACCTGCATCGGAGAGTCAATATCATAGCGCGCGCACACCTCCTTGACACCCCTGACCTCGAAGTCATTGCCACGCAGTGCCGGACGATACATGAAGATACGGTCGCTGACAAGCTGTCCGTAATCTTTGTCGGGAGTCATCATATATGTAGTGAACCCCTCGCGCTCGGCCTTTTTGGCGAGAGTGCCTATTATATCGTCGGCCTCATAGCGCTCCATCTCCACCACCGGTATGCGGTAGGCAGCTATGATATCCTTTATATAAGGCACCGAGAGTGTTATATCTTCAGGCTGCGCATCGCGCTGCGCCTTATATTCGGGATATATCTCATGGCGGAATGTATGACCGCCCTTAGGGTCGAAGCACACCGCGATATGCGTGGGGTTTTCCTTGCGCAGTATATCCTCGAGCGTGTTGCAGAAACCGAACACCGCCGAGGTGTTGAATCCCTTTGAAGTGATGCGCGGCTGGCCTATCAGGGCATAGTAGGCTCGGTAGATCAGAGCGTAGGCGTCAAGCAAAAAAAGTTTCTTTTCCATCTGTCCGTCATTTTGTCACATACACCACAATGAGTGCGATAATAAGAAACAGCATCAGGCCGCCCGACACGAGCATCCCGATCACCGACATGCCGAACGCGCGGCGGCGTCCGAAGAAACTCATCAGAAAAGCGCCGAGCGTCACGGCAAGCATCACATAAAGCTGCTTGTCAAGATTGTCAAATCCAGGTTTTGGCAACGCGAACAGAGCTATCCAGCACACCAGACCGAGCAACAGTCCGGCCACCGACAGAAACGGACGCTTCTCCTTCTCTTCAAAAAGCGCCGACCGACGTTCGTCGGCTTCCCAGCGTTTGAATTTCTCAGCCTCGGGCGCATCGTCATCGAGGCTGTCTATCAGGCTGTCAACAGCCTTTCTTTCTTCCGGAGAAAGATTTTCCCCATCTTTTATTTCTTTATTTTTTTTCATGTTTCCGTGATTTTCTACAAATATAAGACAAATTTCGCTATCTTTGCCCCATAATGTAATAATGTTTATCATCAAACTATGAAAGTATATATATACACTCTGACCATACTTATCGCTCTGCTTGCTGTCAGTTGCGGAAACAGCGTCAATCCGGCCAACAACATAGCCCTGGCACGAGAAGCCATCGCCCACGGCGACTACAACGACGCCCTCAGCGCCCTTGATGAAGCCCGTTCGGTGATGTCCGACTCCACCGCCTCGGCCATTGCGCTCACCGAAACCGCCGCCCTCTACTGCGTGATCGACGAAAAGCTACAGTCGGAGGACTATATTGACAAAGCCCTCGGCTGCTACGGGCTTGCCGTGAGCATCAATCCCGACAGCGTGAAGCACTGTTTCTCACGGCTCTCGCCCGATGAAAAATGTCAGCTCGACCTGCTCGACAAGCTGCTCACCGCGCGCCACGACATACCCGACTACGCCGAACCGATTGACAGCACCGGGATTATCAACGACATCGACATAATCGAATAAAAATGGACGACTGGAAAGCGAAATTGTCAGGCATTCTTGCCGCCAACCCCGACATGCCTGCAGGCGATGACATCGCCACCCCGGCCCAATCGGCAGAAAAAGCCGCCCCGAAGCCGCGTCTCGACATCATTCTTGACCGCAAACGCGCAGGAAAAACCGCCACTATCATAACCGGATTTGCCGACGACACCGACATAAAGGCTCTCGCTGCACGGCTGAAACAACGGCTCGGCACCGGAGGCTCGGCGCGTGGAGGCGAAATACTCATACAAGGCGACCGGCGCAACGACGTGGCCGCGATACTCTCTGACGAAGGATACAGGTCGCGCATCATCTGACACGAAACTTCACCTACGCCTCAATGCTCCACATCTATAAAGCGTCGGCCGGCTCCGGCAAGACTTACGCCCTGACCCGCCAATACCTAACTCTGCTGCTTGGCGAGAGAAACCCCGACACAGGCAGATGGCGCCTGCGCTCACCGCGCGAGGACGCCCACCGTCACATCCTCGCCATCACATTCACCAACAAAGCCACGCAGGAGATGACCCGACGCATCATCTCGCAGCTTGCCGTGCTCGCACACCGCGAGCCGGGGCAGCCCGATGCCGTAAGCCCCTACCTCGCCGAGTTCACGACACTGTTCCGCACCGACGCCGACACTCTTGCCGCACATGCATCGGAAGTGCTCGACGAATTGCTTGCCGACTTTGCATTCTTCCACGTGTCGACAATCGACGCTTTCTTCCAGAACGTGCTGCGCATCTTTGCCCGCGAGGTCGAGATGCCCGACAATTTCCGTCTCGAACTCGACAACAGCTCCACCATATCGCTGGGCATCAACGAGATGTTTACCTCTCTCAACTACGGCCGGCCCGCCGACCCTGTGCGCCGCCGCGAACGTGAATGGCTCACCGACTGGCTCACACGCCACATGATGCGCATGTTCGACTCCGGAGCGTCCATCAACATCCTCTCCCGCTCCTCCTCACTCTACTCCGACCTCGTGGCCACTTTCACACGCCTGCTCGACGAAACTTTCCAGATAAACGCCAGGATCATAACCGGCTATCTCGAAAGCGTCGAGAGCATTTCCGCATTCGAAAAAGGCATTGATGACTCTGCGAAAGCAAAGGAGACCGAACTGCGTGCCAAGGCATCGGCCCTGATGCAATACGGCGACTACCGGGAAATCAACCGCTACATACGTTCACGGGTGGAGCAATGGGCCGCAGGCGACATGGCCGAGCCCACAGCCACCGTGGCCGATGCCGTCGACAATCCGGCCAAACGTTTCTGCGCGGCATATGTCAAAAAAGGTATCCCGCAGGAGTTTGACTTCGCGGTTGCCTCGCTGTGTGCGGCAGCCGTTGATTTCTTCCGGCTCAAAGAGCGCAACAGAGTGCTTGTCAGCGCAATCACCCCTCTGGGACTTCTCGGATGCCTGCTCAGGCATATAGGAAATTTCTGCAAAGACAACAACGTAATACTCCTGTCCGACACCAATACCCTGCTCCGCGACATCATCAACGACGACGAGACCCCGTTCGTCTACGAGCGCCTCGGCTACTATCTGCGCCACTTCCTCATCGACGAGGTGCAGGACACATCGCGTATGCAGTGGGACAATCTGAGGCCGCTGCTGATGGAAAGCCTCTCTCACAGCCACGAAAACCTTGTAATCGGCGACGAGAAGCAATGCATCTACCGCTTCCGCAACTCCGACCCCGACCTGCTCGGACATATCATATCCGACAATGTCACCGACATCTACGGCGACGAAGCGGTAGCCCTCGAAGGCAACGCCATCGAGCAGAACAACAACTGGCGCTCGTCGCAAGAAGTGGTGAAATTCAACAACTCCGTGTTTCACGCAATGGCCGCCCTCACCGGCTCCGGAGAGTCATACTCCAATGTGATACAGCAGATAAGCCCGTCGCGGGGAGCCAAAGTGCCCGGGCACGTAAAACTCATGTTCGAGCCACTGACCGACGGCGACGATAAAGAAAAAGATGACAGCGACGAAGACAGCCGCATGTCGGCATTCGCCCTGCAGGCCACCGTCAGCGAGGTCGACCGACTGCTCGGCGCAGGTTACCGCAGGGGGCATATTGCCGTGCTTGTCAGAAAACACAGCGAGGGAGAGGCTGTAATCAAAAAACTGCTCCATTGCCACGAACAGCCCGGATGGAGACACGGACAGCTCGAAGTCAAATCGACAGACGCCGTGGGCATCGGTTCGTCGCCTGCCGTCAAGATGATTATCGAGATATTGCGGCTGACGCAGCTCCCCCACACGGTGACATCGATAAAGGAGCGCCCCGACGGCACCGTCGAGCATCTGCGCGAGGAAAATCCCGCCTACCGCCGCGCACGCCTTCTCTACTGCTACCAGTATTATCTCAACACCACGGTCTGTGACCCCGGCGGCTCAGCACACCAGTGCTCACCGACCGAGGCGCTCGCATTTGCTGTCGACGCCATAAAACGCGACGAGGGCAAAACCTCCGGCGATGGTGACGGCGACGGTACTCCCGTCCCCCCCGGTAGCGCCACCCTCAGAGATATCCTCGACTTCGCCGCATCTTCCACAGCCGGCGATGACGGCAGCGACGGCAACTCCTCCGTCACATGCCTCACTCTCACGGCTATTGTCGATAAAATAATAAGCCGCTACGTCATTCCCGAAGCGCTTCCCGAAGAGACTGCATTCCTGACTGCATTCCAGGACGTCGTCTACGATTTCTGCTCGCAGGGAAACTCCGACATACGCTCGTTTCTGGCATGGTGGGACCGCGGAGGCTGCCGCTCGTCACTCTCCTCAACCTCAGAGAGCGACGCCATCAACGTCATGACTATTCACCAGTCAAAAGGTCTTGAATATCCATGCGTCATCATCCCGTTCTGCAACACTCCGATGGTGACTTTCTCCAACCGCTACCAGCCCTCCTACCACTGGATGCCCCTCGACCGCAACGGTTTCCCCGGCATAGCGCCCGAAGTGGTGCCCCCGATGGTGCCGGTGGAATTCACCGCTAAAATACCCGACATCGACATGTTTGCCGACGAGTCGCGCCGCATCATCGGCGAGCAGTTCGTCGACAGCCTCAATATATGCTATGTGGCATTCACACGAGCCGTCAACGAGCTCGTGGTCATTGCCCCGCGCTCGCGTCGCAAAGGTGCTTCCGCTGAAAATGATGACACCCCCACGCTCGACCGGCTGCTGAGACGTGCCGTCGAGTCGCTCACCGAAACAGCCATCGACAGCGACCCCACGCTCGACAGCGAAAGCCGCCGGTGGGTGCTTCCGCTCGGCTCAATGCTCGACAACGACACTCTTGAGATCGGCGCCCCGACATCGCCGGTGGCACGAAAGGAGGAAAAGGGCAACGCGATTCCCGTCGTCGACCTTCCCCCCTACAGCCCGGAAGTCAACGACAGGCTCGTCACACTCTCCGAAGCTGATATCGAGCTTTTCGACTTCGACAACCCGCGTCACCGCGGCAACTTCCTCCACCGCGTGCTCAGCAGAGTGCGCCGCCGCGCCGATCTGCCTGGCGCGCTCCGGCGAGCCGCCGTGCGCGCCAGGCTCACCTCCTCTCAGACTGCCGAATGC
>ERZ778496.271-NODE-271-length-58501-cov-7.398830_pt1 | contig 58501 bp, 50 predicted proteins | sample MGYA00433099_ERZ778496 | MGnify/ENA primary metagenome ERZ778496 (study PRJEB29527, sample SAMN07138962) | mouse gut metagenome | material: feces | host: mouse | place: China:Nanjing | collected 2016-01-25 ...
TTAACAGGGGTCAAATTACTGTGAATTAAGGGGACTACTTTGAGTGGATTTTCCAAATATTCCTTCCCTCCTACGAAAAGGAGGATACTGCGTGCATTAATCATTGTTACTCCCGCAGGGGTTGTTCCATTCATTTTTTTATTATATCGAGGCCGGACAAGCTGCATGAGAATATTCGTTGATATCTATAAGATGGATATTCAAAACATCTTCAATATCAAAAAGAGTGCTGGTTGTAAAGTTGTGGTCACCTCTTAACCATTTGGATATTTCAGAGGGACGTTTACTCATTTTTTCGGCAAATTCCTTTTGGGATAGACCTTTCCTTTTGATACCTTCTGCTATTTTTACGGCAAGCATCATACGTCTTTCCATGTTCTTGGCTCTTTTCGTGTCTATATTGCCAAGTACTGTATCCAAAATAGATGTGTTATTCATATTTATTCCTCCTTCAATTTTAAATTACCTAAGAAAAATCCATTATCGTCGAGATGTATATCTTTGTTTTTAATAGCTTTTGATATGATTTTGGATATTTGAATCACCATTTCAGCTTCTTTTTTTAAGGCGGGACTTTCTTGATAAGCTCTAATGTTTTTGGGCTTATATCCTCCACCTCCAACAATGATAGCAACGTTAGCAAATCGAATACAATAGATTCTTAATTTTTTGTCAGGACTATCAAATAGAGCGCAAACACCATCTCCCGGTTTCTCTTCATTTAGCTTGAAAAAGTGTTCGGCTGCCCCCGTTTTTGTAGCCATAATTTTCAATTTAGATACGATATCTTCTATTTCGGTTGGATATTCAGAATAGTTGTTCTGAAGAAATTGTTCAAAAACGCTCTGATCCTCTTGATTGAGAATGACAGAATATATTTGAGTCTTCTTTCCCGACAGTTGCTTTATTTTGACAATCTCAAGTTCCACGATGAATTTTTTTCTTTTTACAAAAGAACGAAGAAAAAGCGACAAGGCAAAAGAAAATGTCGAAAAAGATAACTTATAAGTGAATTTTTAACGGTTGACAGTCTCACATGAAAGGCTATCCTATATTTTACCATAAACGCATTATGGGAATCAGAAATAGGGACGGAGCCTTATTTATGGCTACTGGTCTTGATAACTCCGGCATGTACGAGGGAACACGGGAGGCTATGGGGATTATCAAGACCTTGGCCGGTGAGATCACCTCTTTTGACGTATTCGGTGGTATCGGTATCAGTGCGGCGACGGCGTTCGCCAAGACCGCGAAGAGCTCATACGACTTCGAGAAGGAGTTCCGCAAGAACATGCTGGAAGTAGCGACCATTTCCACGCAGGTGACGGATGAATGGCCTGACTGGATGATAGATTTACACGGAAAAAATATGTAACTTTGGAGGGTAATTTACAAATAGTTTACAGTCGTATATATAATGAGTTGAAAATTAATTGATTAAAGTATATGTCAGACAGTATCGTCATTATTCCTACATACAACGAGAAGGAGAATATTGAGAATATCGTTCGTGCCGTGTTTGGGCTGGAGAAAGCGTTTCATATCTTGGTGATTGATGATGGTTCTCCGGATGGGACGGCGGCTATCGTGAAAGGCCTGCAGAAGGAGTTCCCTGAGCGTCTTTTCATTGTGGAGCGTAAAGGGAAGCTGGGGCTGGGTACCGCTTATATCCGGGGTTTCAAATGGGCTATCGAGCATAAATATGATTTTATTTTCGAGATGGACGCCGATTTCAGCCATAATCCCAATGACCTGCCGAAATTATACGCCGCTTGTACCGGGCAGGGGGCCGACGTGGCCATCGGGTCGAGGTATTGCAACGGGGTGAATGTGGTGAACTGGCCGTTGGGGCGTGTGTTGATGTCTTATTTCGCCTCGGTGTATGTCCGTATCGTCACGGGCATGAAGATACAGGATACGACGGCGGGCTTTAAATGTTACCGTCGTGAGGTACTGGAGACGATCGATCTGGACCGTGTTCATTTCAAGGGATACGCCTTTCAGGTGGAGATGAAGTTTACGGCTTATAAGTGCGGCTTCAAGCTCGTGGAGGTGCCGATCATCTTTATCAACCGCGCCTTGGGTGTCTCCAAGATGAACTCTTCGATATTCGGGGAGGCTTTATTCGGCGTCCTTCAATTGAAATGGTGGAGTTTCTTCAGGAAGTATCCGAGGAAACATGCGAGCCATGCCCAATGAGAAACAGAGTTTGACAATTTATAATAGGATAAGAAAGATGAATAAAATAATAATCCAGAATCCGAGAATCATCAACGAGGGCCGTTCTTTTATCGGCTCGGTGCTGGTGGAGGGGGATAAGATCGCGGCGGTGTTCGAGGGGGAGGTCCCCGGGAACGTGCGTGCCGAGGCGAACCAAGTGATCGACGCTACGGGGAAATGGTTGATACCGGGCGTCATCGACGATCAGGTGCATTTCCGGGACCCCGGGCTTACCCATAAGGGGGATATCGGGACCGAGAGCCGTGCGGCCGTGGCCGGTGGCGTGACGACCTTCATGGACATGCCGAACACGAAGCCGCAGACCACGACGATCGCCGACCTGGAATGGAAATTCAACCGTGCCGCCGAGGTCTCCCGTGCGAATTACTCCTTCTTCTTCGGTGGGACAAACGATAATATGGACGAGATCCGCAGGCTGGATCGTAGCCGTGTGCCGGGACTGAAACTCTTCCTCGGCTCGTCTACGGGAAATATGCTGGTGGACAAGAAAGACTCGTTGGAGCGTATCTTCGGCGAGGCCGGTATGCTGATCGCCATCCATGCGGAGAAAGAGGAGGTGATCCGGCGTAATATCCGGTATTACACGAACCTGCATGGCGAGGATCTGGATATCTCTTTCCATAGCAAGATCCGTAGCGAGGAGGCCTGCTACCAATGCTCGGCCGAGGCGGTTGAACTGGCTACCCGCTTGGATTCCCGTTTGCATATCCTGCATCTCTCCACGGAGAAGGAATTATCGTTGCTCAGTAACCGTCTTCCCTTGAGCGAGAAAAAGATAACCGGCGAGGTCTGCGTGCACCATCTGTGGTTTCATGACGGCGACTACGCTAGGTTCGGTAATCGTATCAAGTGGAATCCCGCTATCAAGACGATCGAGGATCGCGCGGCGCTGCGTGAGGCGGTCAATAACAATACGATCGATATCGTGGCTACCGACCATGCCCCGCACCTGCCGGAGGAGAAGCGAGGCTCTTGCCTGAAGGCGGCTTCCGGAGGACCGCTTATCCAGCACTCCTTGATCACGATGTTGGAGCTGGCGATGGAAGGCCGTTTCACGTACGAGAAGGTGGTCGAAAAGATGGCGCATATGCCGGCGGAGCTGTTTCGTATCGATAGGAGGGGATACATCCGTCCCGGGTACTACGCCGATATCGTATTGATCGATCCGGAGCGGACTTGGACGGTATCGAAGGAGAATATCTTGTACAAATGCGGCTGGTCTCCTTTCGAGGGCTATACGTTCCACCATGGCGTATGGAAGACTTTCGTGAATGGCGAGTTGGCCTATGGCGACGGCGAGGTGAACGACGCCGTGAGGGGTAAGGAAGTCCGTTATCTATAGTAATGGAGACGGGGGAGATGCCCCGTCTCATCCTATCTATCGGATATCGATCAGTTTATGGGTTTGCAGGCTTAGCCTCCACCGGGGATGCCGGAGGATGTAATCCACTACTTCTTCCGTGTTCCGGCAGGAGCAGGGTTGCAGGAAATGGTACCGTGCGGGCATTTCCGCATAGGCGGACAGGTCTTGCCCGGTATAAACCACCTTTATCTCGTCGATCCTTTCCAATACCACCGGGGCGTTCTCCTTGGGCGAGCAAGTCACCCAGTCGATGCCGTCGGGCAGGGGGCGTGTGCCGTTGGTCTCGATACAGACCTGTTTCCCCGCCTCACGCAAGCGGGATATGAGCGACTTGTCGATCCAGAGGCTAGGTTCTCCTCCCGTCAGGATCACCATCCGTGCGGGAAAGGAAGATACCTTCTCCACGATCTCCTCGTCCGTCATCATCACGCCCTCCTCGTGGCGGGTGTCGCAGAAGCCACATCTCAGGTTGCAACCAGAGAAGCGGACGAATACGGCGGGAGTCCCCGTATGGAACCCCTCGCCTTGCAAGCTATAGAATATCTCGTTAATCTTCCTCATAGATCGCCGTATTACCCTCAGACTCTTTTACCTCTACCTTGAAACAAGACGGGATCTGCTCGTATACCCAAAAGGCTATGTTCTCCGCCGTCGGGTTGAAAGGCAGGATATCGTTCAGGTTCTGGTGGTCCAACAGGGATTTCACCGCTCTCTTGATATGACTGAAATCGACCACCATGCCATCGGCGTTTAATTCCTTGGAGCGGCAATAGACCGTGATCATCCAATTGTGACCATGCAGATTCTCGCATTTGCTGGGGTAGGACAATCTCAAGCTGTGGGAAGCGGAGATCTCCATGCGTTTAATTACGGTATACATACTGTACTTAATGTTTATACGATAAATAATACTGTACCTGATGTCACCTCGGCACATCCTCTTGGTTCAGCGCTTTCATCGAGAACAGGAAGGTCGTCCCTTTGCCCTCGCCCTCGGACTCGAACCAAAGCTTTCCTCCATGAAGTTCCACGAAGTCCTTGCAAAGCATCAATCCCAGGCCGGAGCCTTTCTCGTTCTTCGTCCCGTAGGTCGTGAAATGCGAGTCTTGTTTCAGGAGCTTGTCTTGATCCTCTTTCTTGATGCCCTTGCCGGTATCTTTCACCCTAACGGTCACGAGATCTCCCTCGGAGCGTGAGGATACGGTGATCGTACCCCCCTCGAAACTAAACTTCATGGCGTTAGAGACCAGGTTGCGGATAATCGTCTTGAGCATATCGATATCGACTCGGCCTACCAGCTCTTTATCCGGGTTCTCCAAGATAATCTTCACGCCTTTTTGCGCCGCCATCGGGATATACGTCTTGGCGGTGCTGTTGATGATACTGTTTATGTCGGTCTGTTGCTTATACAGGCGTTGCTTGTTCAAGCGGCTCTTGGCCCATTTCAGCAGGTTGTCCAGCAGGAGGAAGACTTCCTCGGAGGTCTTGTTCATCATCTGGATCATCTCGTACGCCTCGTCGCCTACCCGTTCCTTGTCCACCATCGTCAGGATAGCGTTATTCATCATTTTCAACGAGCCTAGCGGGGAACGCAGGTCATTGGCGATAACGGAGTATAGCGTATCCCTGGACTCGATCGTGTGCTCCAGCTCGGCCTTGATGCGCTTGATGCTGTAAAGCTCGTAGCGGTGGGCCACCCTCTTCACCAGCTCCTCCCGTTGGAAAGGCTTCGTGACGTATTCGGTGGCGCCCAATTGGTAGCCTTTCACGATGCTTTGCATATCGCTTAGGGCGGACATGATAATCACGGGTATATCCGTAGTCTCGGGATTGCTTTTCAGATGCTGGAGGACCTCATATCCGTCCATCTCGGGCATCATGATATCGAGTAATATCAGATTTGGGTGTTTCTCGTTAGCTATGCGTAGCGCTTTTATCCCGTTGTCGCAAGTCAAGAGCGTGTATCCCTCTTTCTTCAGTACGGCTTGTACCAGCATGACGTTCATGGGGACATCATCTACGATAAGAACTTTATACTCTGAGGCCAATTTATCCATTGTATCTAAATAGTGTTCCGATTTTCTTGATATTCAAATAATCTGAATGGCGCGAAAGTATTAATTAAAGTCGACATATAACTACTATTTGTCCATCTATTTTTCTAATTTTTTATCCCGGGCCTTGTTTGGCTTTTCCCGTGCGCCCGTGCCTCGGGGGGGATTTTCTCGCCTAAGGGGGCCATATCTTTCCCAGCGAACCCAGCGCCGCCAGGAGTATCAGCCCCCAGCCCAGCAGGTTTAAGGGGCCGGGCGAGGGGTGGACGAGAGCGAGAGTATCGCCCCGATGGCCGCCAGCGCCGCCTCCCGCATGTCCAGCAGGAGGGAGAGCGCCGCCAGCAGGAAGAGGCTGGCCAAGGCGAGCAGGCGGAAGTGGGGGAAGGGGGGGCGTGGGCCCGGCGGGGTTGTCGGTCGTGTCATGGGGCGGTTGTTTTTTAGGCGTGTTAGATCCTAGGTTTAGCAAGAAACCCAGCAGGATGCGGACGAAGGCTAGTATTTGTCGTATCTTGTTCATATCAATTGTGGTTTATTAGGGATGAGCAAATCGGTTCGATCTCGCGGCAGAGCTGTACCAGCGTCTCCCGGTAGCGTTCCCGGTTGTCGCCGTTCAGCTCGCTGATGTAGGGGCTGTAGGCGATGGCCTTGGCGTAGTCGGCGGGGAAACGGCTCATGGCGGCGGCTTGCGGGTAGGAGCGGACGAGGAGGCGGGCGAAGTCGAGGTAGGAGTTGCGTGCCGAGTCGTAGCGGCGGAACAGCAGCTCGCCCCGTTTGTACCGGGCGGTGACGCGGCCCCCGTGCCAGAAGGCGTTGCTCGCCCCGTAGCCGGTGATGCCGAAATGGTTGTTGGCCTCACGGGCTAGGCGGGAGGTGCCCCAGCCGCTTTCCAGGGCGGCTTGGGCAAGGAGGACGATGGGGTTCAGGTGGAAGCGGGCAGCGGCGGAGCGGGCGTCGGCGAGGTGGGCGGAGATATAGGCTTGTTTCATGATATATATGATGGATTATGGTTTGATTTTTCTTGGAAAATTGATATTAAATTACTATCTTTGAATAAGTTAATAAATAAACAACATCAGTATGGAAAAGCGGGAGACCGGTGTGGGCGCCTATTATTTTTGTGATATAGCGATGAGTTATTTTCCCTTATTGTCGAAGAAGAAAGCCTCGGACAAGCTATCCCGGTGGATACGTGTCAGCGGGAAGTTGATGGAGCGGCTGGAGGAGTGCGGATGGCATCCCCGGCAACGGATCTTGTCGCCCCGCCAGCGGGAGTGCATCGTGTCGCACCTTGGGGAACCCTAGGGAATTGAGAATTGAGAATTAGTTGGGGGAGATTGAATTCTCAATTCTCGATTTCTCAGATTTCGTCCGGGGATTCGCTCTCGCCTTCTCCCGGCGCGGGTGCGTCGGGCACGATCTTCTCGAACTTCATCAGGTTCGTGGTGTTTTTCAATACCACGCTCGGGCGGAAGACGATGCGGGGGCGTTTGATGAGGGAGGTGTTGAAATTGGCCTCCAGCTTGGTGCCCTTGCTGCCGATCACGGCTTGGAAGTGTCCGAGATCGCCCAGCTGGATGGTCTCCCCTTTCTGGAGGCGTTGCTTGAGGACGTAGAGCAGGCCGTCCATCACGACGTGCACGTCGCCCCGGGAGGCGGTGCTGCGGTCGGCGATCTGGTCGCACAGCTCCTCGAAATCGCAGGTGCCGGTGGACTTGTTCACGGCGTAATACAATTTGGAGTCGGCGGCGGCTCCCTTGGTCATGTCTTTTCGTAAGACTAATCGGTACTTGATCGGCATAATGTCTGGTGTTTTTTTGATTACGTCGTAAAGGTACGACATGCCGCCGGCGGGATTCCGGCTAACGGGGACGAAGGGGGGCGAGGTCGGGTGAATGGGGGTAAAGAGGTGGATTTTGAGTGAATAACGCTTGGTTTTCTAACGAAATAAGCGTATGTTTGCCCAATCAAAATTCGGTTGACATGAAAAATTTACGGTATGAAAGAGAAAGACAAGCGGCGAGACGTGAGAGGTGAGTCCCGTGAACGGGCGAAGTGCCAGCGTGAGACGTTGGGCAAATATTTTTACGATTTGTCAAAACTGACGTTCACGGCATTGGTGCTGGGTGGAATAGCTATGTTATTCCAATCGGAAAAGATAAAGATAAGTATGATTGGAATGTTCATGGTAGGGATCTTGCTCTCTGTCGGGTTAGCTTTCTGTGGTAATAAAATCTTGAAATAATAAAGAGCTATGAATCCATTGACATTTCTTTTCGGGGTAATGCTATTGATACTTGTGGTGTTTATCGTTTGGATGTACACGCCATCCGGCAAGCGTTGGTTGGATAGCATGAAATAAGAGGGCTGTCGTATTTACGGTCCGGACACTACTGTGTTTGGCCCCGGATACTACTGTGTTGGCTTCCCGGCACAATAGTGTCCGGGGCCAAACACGGTAGTGTTTTTTTTGTCTCCCCCCTATATCCCCTCCGGCAGGATACTTTGGCTTTGCAATTCCCGGGCGATGCGGTCGCTCAGGGCGAAGTGTCCCTCGAGCGTGGCTTGTAGGCGCAGGCGCTCTTCGGGTGTCGTCGCCGTGCGGACGGACTCCAAGGCCCGGGCTAGCTTCCGGCGTGCGAAGGACTCGCCGTAGAGGAGCACTTGGAAGCGGGTCTCGCCGGGAAGCTGTTCGTTAGGCACCGGCTCCATGTCCTGCGGCGCGGAGGCCCGGAGGGAGAGGACAAGGGCGGAGAGCCGCTCGTCCGCTATCCCGTCCGGATGCTTGCCCTCGGCGAGGAGGTGGAGCAAGCGTGCGTGCTCCGGGTCTTCTAGGGGAAGCTCGTTGTCCGCCAGTTCGCCGGAGACCCATGCGGGCAGGGAAATCCCGTTTCCGTCGGGGTCGTAGAACATCCGGCCGTGGTGCGTGAGGCAAAAACGCAGTAACGCCCTTTCTCGTGGCAGGGCAGGCGTGAGGCCTGCGGCTTCCTTCTTCGGCATCGGTACCGGTACGTTTTTCGGGCCTGTGGCGACGGAGATTTCCTGCCGCAGTACCTCTATCGGTATTCCCGTCGCTCCGGATAGCTCCCCGATCCTTCGGTACACGGCCAGCGGGGAGGAGAGGAGGCCGATTTCGCCCAGCGTCCCGTTGATGGCGGCGGTGTCCGTGCGGGGGCGGGAGGCCGCTTGGCGGATGCGGTAGGAGAGGTAATCGAGGGTATCCTCCCGTGCCAGGCGTGCCAGCTCGCCGCTCCCTTTCCGGCGGTACACCTCGTCCGGGTCCATGCCGTCGGGCAGGGGAAGCAGGCTGACGGCGCACCCTGCGGACAGGAGCGTATGGGCGCACCGGACCGTGTTCTGCCGTCCCGCCCGGTCGGGGTCGAGGGAGAGCGTCACCCGCCCGGCCAGCCTCCGTATCGTCCGGACATGCTCCTCGGTGAGCGCCGTGCCGCATAGTCCCACGGCGTACCGTATGCCGGAGGCGTGGAAGGCGAGCACGTCCTTGTATCCCTCGCAAAGCAGGATGCGCCCCTCGGAGCGTATGGCTTTCACCGCCTTGTGCAGGCCGTAGAGGATATGCCCCTTGTGGTAGGCGGGACTGTCGGGGGAGTTGACGTATTTCCGCCCCTTCTCCGACGGGGCAAGGCTCCGTCCGGCGAACCCGGCCACCTGCCCCCCGGTGGTGTGTACCGGGAAGACGAGCCGGCCAAGGAAGGGGCGGAACGCCGGGGGGGCGTCGGGCGGGCAAAGCCCCACGCCGAAGCCGCGGTAGGTCTCTTCCAGCCCTTGGCGATCCGCTTCCGTGCGTGCCGTGCCTACGGGGTGGCCCGGCAATAGGCGGCCGGCGAAAGCCTCGTTCGCCCGCAGCAGCGCTTCCCGCTCGTCCCGCCGGCGGTCACGGGTTCCGGCGGTCTCCTCCACCTCGATGCCGTACCTGCTTGCCAGCAGGCGCACCGCCTCCTCGAAGCCGCATCCCTCCATGTGCCTTATGAGCCGTATCGGGTCCGCCGCCTCGCCGCAGCTGAAGCACTTCCCGATGTTCCTCGCGGGGGAGACGCGGAAGGAGGGATGCCGCTCGTCGTGGAACGGGCACAGCGCCACGAAGTCCTTCCCCGAGCGGTGTAGCGTGAGGTAACCGGAGGCTACCTCGTCGATGCGGGCCGTCTCCCGCACCTTGCGCAGCGTATCGCCCGTCAGCATTCGAAGAGGCCCTTTCCTTTCGTTTTAGGCTCCGCCGCCCGGGTCTTGCGGACGCGCGCCGGCTCGGTGTCGTCCCAGAAGGAGGTCACGCCCTCGTTGTGCATGAAGCGCACGTGTCCCAGCTCGCCTTGGCGGTTCTTGGCCAGCAGGATCGTGCCCCGCCCCCGGGTGGGCAGGTGCGTATCCGGGTCCTCGTGTATGTTCACCACGGCGAGGCGGCTGATGAAGGACACCGTATCGGCGTCCTGCTCGATAGAGCCGGAGTCTCTGAGGTCGGATAGCTGGTGCCTGAAGGAGTAGGCCCCCCTCGTCTCGCAATTGCGGTTCAGCTGGCAGAGCAGCACGATCGGTATCTCCTCGTCCATCGCCGTGATCTTGGCCTTGCGGGTGATGTTCGAGATGGCCTCGTTCGGGGTCTTCCCCTTGTCGTCCCGGTTTACCAGCTGCAAGTAATCGATGATGGCGAGGGAGCATTTCCCTTGCCGCCTCCTGAGGGAGATGTCGCAGCGTATCTCGTCTATCTGGATGTCCGAGCGTTGGTTGATGCATATCGGCAGTTCTTTCAGCTGCCGGCTCGCCTCCTCCAAGGCTCTCATCTCCTCCTCGGTGGCGGTTCCCTTGGTGATCTTCGAAGGCTCCACGCCGGCTATCTGGCCCAGCATCCTGAAGATCAGCTGTTCCCTCGACATCTCCAGGCTGTAGATGCAAACCGGTATCCCTTGCTTGGCGGCGTTCACCGCCATGAAAAGGGCGAAGGCCGTCTTTCCCATGCCCGGGCGGGCGGCGAACACGTGGAGCGAGCCTGCCCGCAACCCTCCCATAAGCCTGTCCAGTCCCCCCAGCCCGGTGTGTATGCCCGCCGTACCGCCCCGGGCTACCCGCTCGCGAATCTCCCGTACCCGTGCCATGGCCTCGGCGGTGGCGGTAGGCATGTCCGGTATCTCGTGGGTGAGGGAGAGTTGCTCGCCCAGCTCGTCGGCCACCGTTCCCAGTTCCGATATCAGCTTTTGCGTATCTCGGTCGTCGGCCGCCGCCTTATGCGCCAGCTCGTGGCACCTCAGGATAAGCCGCCTTGCCACGAAAGCCTCCCTTACGTGCCGGCAATGCTGCCGGACGAACTCTCCGCCTACCTCCATGTAGCCGTCTTGCCGGGCCAGCTCGAAGAGGTCGGGCAGTTGCCCGGCCCTCTCCGGCGAGAGCCTCCGTATCTCTTTCTCCACCGAGAGTATATCCGTTCCTTCCCCCTTCCCGTGCAGGTTGAGGTAGGCCTCTATGGCCAGGGCGATATCCGGGTGGGTGAACATCTCGGGCGTTATCCTGAAGGCGATCTCGGGAAGGCTCTTGCGTGAGGCCAGCAGCCCGAAGAGCAGGGCTTTCTCCGCTTTCCGCTCTTCGGGCAGCGTGAGGCTGGCGGGAAGTCCGGCGGGGGCGGATGTTTTTGATTGTTGGTGTTTCATGTCGGTTCGTGTTATTCTTGGTTGTCAGGTTCGGCATGATCGCCTTTGAAGAGGAAGTCTTGGTAGCCGACGATCTCCACCGCCAGCCCCCTGGGGAGTTTCCTCTTGACGACGACGTTCTTCTGTACGAGGAAGTCCAGCCCCTTCCGGATGGCGTAGACGCTGCAGCCGAGCCTGTTGGCAAGCTCCGGTATCTTTACGATACACTGTCCCTTGTGGATCGTGAACTGCATGCCTTGCCACTGGTGCTGGTACGCGCTGTATGCCGCCCTGCTGTACAGGTATAGCATGATTCCGGTGGCTACGGAGTTCTTGGGGCCCTTGTTGTAGTCTCTTAGCAACAGGTCAAGGAAGATTTTCGGATAGCGGATGTATCCTTTTCTACGGATCTCATCCGGCGTGAAAAATTTACTCATGGTATGATATGGTTATGCCCGTGAGAGGGCGTGTTTGTACTCATGTTTGGACTCGCACTGATTCTCGCACTTACTTTCGCATCGATAAAGAATTGATTTGTTTGCGTTTGGCTCAAAACCGTCACTGTTTTTCGCACTGATATTCGCACGGCTATATATATAAATATAAATTCTCTTATAAAGAGATAATGAATAGGCAACGTTTCGTTGCCGCTTTTCTTTTGGATTCATTTTACTTCGAATGTTTTTTCACAATGGACGTAAATCGTAACGGAAGGGATGTCCCACTCTTTTTTATGTAGATTGTGATGGTTTATTAATTGAAAAATGTTTCTGCGAAGATCGGCATAATATTTGATAAATGCAACTTATTTTCCGCTTGAAATAATATGTTTATAAATATGTTTTTTTATTCTTTTTATTGGAAATAAATCGCTAAATTTAGGAAGGGGTAATGTGCCGTATGACGAACGCTATTTTAAGTGATTATCAATGCTAATATTTAGGGTATTATCCATTTCTGTTTTTTGAATGGTTGCGAGAATATTTCGGTTGGCGTGATCATCCTTACGATTTTTTGATTAAATTTGTACTCATCATACATAAAGATGAGTATTCGAAGATGCGTTGGAGGAAATATATAGGTTTTGATGTTGTTCGTTTATTGGTTGGCGCTATTGCCGGGATGGGCTTGTCCTCTTGCCGGCCGGAGATGCCGGTGCTCTCCGCGATAACCGTGGAGGTGGATGGCCTGGCGGTTCCCGTGAACCCGGATCTGTATGGCTTGACCATGGAGGAGATCAACCACGGGATCGATGGGGGGCTGTACGCGGAGCTGATCCGGAACCGGAGCTTCGAGGATGGCGTACCGCCGTTGAACTGCCCTTACGACGCCGCCCGGAACGTCTTGATTACCCCGAATGGCTGGGCGATCCCTTTCATGCGGGGGGATTCCGTGCCGGGATGGAGGCGGGTTGCCGCCAACACGCGGATATACCCGGATATGAAGGAGCTGGTGAATGATAAGAACCGGCGGTCGTTGCTCGTGGACGTGGCGGCTTCCGGCGAGCCGGGGCGCGGAGGCGTGATAGCCGAGGGATACCGGGGGATACCGATCCGCAAGGGGGAACGATACGATCTCTCGTTTTTCGCCAAGGGGGCGAATGCGCAGCCCCGTACCATCCGGGTGGCCTTGGAGGACTCGATGGCTGATAAGGTCTTGAGCGACGTGTTTCAGGTAGCGCCGCTGTACGAGTGGAAACGATACAGGCATACGTTTACGGCTACGGAGGACGCGCCGAACGCTGTCTTGACGATCACGGCGGATACCGCCGCCGTGTTCTGGCTGGATGTGGTATCCCTCTTCCCAAAGGATACGTGGAAGGGACGGAAGAACGGGCTGCGGCCGGACTTGGCGGCGCTGGTCGATTCCTTGGCCCCTCGTTTTGTCCGTTTCCCCGGAGGCAGTTTCGCGGAGGGGTATACGGCGGGCACGTATCCTGTCTGGAGGGAGACGCTGGGCGATATCTCGGAGCGTAGGCATTTCTGGAACGTATGGGCCTATGGCACGACGAACGGCATGGGCTACCACGAGTACTTGCAAATGTGCGAGGATATGGGGGCGGAGCCTATCTACGTTATCAATAGCGGGATCACGAGCCAAAGTCGCCGGCCCCGCTACGAGGATATCACGGCGATGGATAAGCTCACGGGAGACGCCTTGGACGCTATCGCCTATGCGAACGCCCCGGCGGGCTCCCACCTGGGTGCCCTGCGCGCGAGGAACGGGCATCCGGAACCTTTCAACCTGAAGTATGTAGAGATCGGCAGCGAGAACTATGGCGGGGAGTATTCCAGGCGCTTCGAGCTTTTCCGCGAGGCGATCAAGGAGGCCTATCCGGAGATTACCGTTATCAGCAGTTCGCCCCTCGCGAAGCGGGGCCGTGGCGAGTGGGTGGATTCCCATTATTACGCCGGGGAGCATTTCTTCCTCTCGAACTCCGGCCGGTTTGATAGCGACCGGTATTCCCGGCGTCTGCCGGCGGTGTTTATCGGGGAGTTCGGGACGACGGAGCGGCCCTTGGCCGGTACGCTCCGGGCGGCGGTGGCCGAGGCCTGTTTCTTGGTCGGGGCGGAGGAGAACCCGGATATGGTACGCCGCTTGGCGTATGCCCCCGTATTGGGCAACGCCGGGTTCGAGAACCAGCGCCATCCGTTGATCTCCTTCAACACCCATCAGGCGGTGGTCTCTCCTTCCTATCATTTATTAAAGATGTTTGCCCGCCACCGGGGGGACGAGGTACTGAAGACGATCGTGGATACCTACGAGAAGCCGCAAGCGCGTACGGGCCGGGCGGGTGTCGAGATGTTCGACAATAGCTATGAGTTCGAGGACGTGCGGATCGACGGCGTGCCCGTATCGGATATCTCCGTGGCGAGCGGGGGATGGAGGGTCCCGCAGGCTGGTACGTTGGTGCCGGAGGCCAACCGGTGGAATCGGGTATTGTTCGGCGATTCTACGAGCTACGCCTATGAATATACGGCTACCGTCCGGCGTACGAAAGGTAGCGGGCAGATACAGCTTCGCCTCCGCGACAACGGGCGGACGGGCGAGCAGGCGGATTATATCGCCCTGACGATCGGGGCGGGAACGAGCGAGCTGTACCATCAGGTAGGCGACGTGAGGGATAGCTTGGTCTCTCCCGTGCGGTTCCCTTTTGAGAGTAACCGGTGGTATACGGTTCGCATGACGTGCGAGTACGAGCGTGTCCGTTGCTATGTGGACGGCGTATTGCTGCATGAGGTGGATATGCGTCCGATCCCGTCGTTGGTATCCGTGGCTACCGTCGACAAGGAGAACCGGATGATTTACCTGAAGGTCGTGAATACGACCCGCCACGAGGAGAAGACCTCTTTGCGTATCGAGGGGGTGAATATCCTGGGCGAGGCGGAGCTGATCCAATTGAGGGGGGAACCGGAGGCTCGTAATACGTTCGAGAACCCGGATGCCGTAGTGCCTGTCACCGAGCCTGTCGTATTCCCGGTAAGCGGCCCGCTTATCTATAATTTCCCGCCTAATTCCGTGACGATCTTGAGACTAAGGATCGAATAAAAAAAACACTACCGTGTTCGCGACTAAACAGAGTAGTGTTTAGGATGGAATACGGTAGTGTCTGGAATGGAACAGTAGTGTCCATGATAAGGCACTACTGTGTTTAATCTATATCAGGATCAATGGCTCAGCATATCGGCCGTGATCGGGGTGAATTTCTCGGCATCCGATTTACGGAGTTTTACGCTGCCGTCGTTCCAGTTGGATGGCCAGCCTCCGATGATGTGCCCGAGGAATACCAGCTTGATCTCGTGCAAGCCCTTTGCCAAGGCGGCGGAGGTGTCATGACGGGAGAAGCGTTTTACCTCGCCACCGTTGTTGACCATCAATTTGCCGTCGATCCATACCTCCTCCAGATCGGAAGAGATGTAATAAACGCCATCCTCGGGGATGTCTACGTAGCCGGTAGCGATGGCGGCGTATTGCTTCACGCCTCGCATGGACTCGGGGGCGGGCACTTGGTTGGTCAGCTCACGGGTCGTCTTGATGGCCTGTTTCTTACCGGTCTTCTGAGCGGCCTCCAGATCCTTTACGCTCAGGTACATGCCATCGAATACCTCCATATTGAGGCCCGGGGTCGTCTTGGCTACCTCCTTGGCGGGAGCCGGCGCTTGTTTCTCCACGAGGATCGTGCGAGGCTTACCCATCTTGCCGGAAGGCAACAGGGAAGCGATCTTCACGGTCGTAGTCTCGGTGATGTCGAAAGGAGCCGTATATACGGTAGATTCCGGGGTAGGTTCGGTACCATCCAGCGTGTAGACCATCTTCATCGGGCGGTTCGTGGTGAATGTCAGGGTAGCCTTGTCCGTGAAAGCCACGAAGTCGCAAGAACCGTTCGGCTGCTCGGGCTGCGGGATGTAGTAGTTGATACCGTGTCCGTCCAGGCGGACCTGAGCGTTGTCCAGACGGCGTTCGAAGTCCTTGTAATCCTTCCGGTCCAGCGGGCTCCAAGCGATCTCGGAGAGGGCTAGGATACGAGGATAGATACGGTACTCCATGATGTCCGTGTTATAAAGGTACTCGCTCCATACGTTGCATTGCACGCCCTTGATGAAATGCCCTTTGCCGGCGGCCGCCAGCGTGTCGGGCACGGGGTTGTACTTGTAGACCCGCTCCGCCGTGGTCAGTCCTCCGATAGATACCGGGCTGATCTTGTAGTCGCCTTGGAACTGGTCGATATACATGCCCTCGCTGCTGGGGGTCATGATTACCTCGTGGTTCATGCTAGCGGCGGCGATACCGCCTTCCTCACCTCGCCAAGACATTACCGTGGCCGATGGAGCCAGACCTCCCTCGAGGATCTCGTCCCATCCGATCATCTTCTTGCCGTGCTTGTTTACGACCTTCTCCATGCGTTGCACGAAATAGCTCTGCAATTTCTCCTCGGCCGTATGCTCCTTGTCGCCTTTCAAGCCTTCCTTGCGGATACGGGCCTGGCAAAGCGGGCATTTCTCCCAGCTCGTCTTCGGGCACTCATCGCCTCCGATATGGAAATACTCGCCCGGGAATAGGGGGGCTACCTCGGCGATCACGTCCTCGAAGAACTGGAAGGGCTCTTCCTTGCCGGCGCATAATACGATGTCTTCCACGCCCCAGATGATACGGGGAGTACCCTGCTTACCCTCGCAAGACAGCTCCGGATAGGCGGCGATAGCGGCCATCTCGTGTCCCGGAAGCTCTATCTCGGGAACGATCGTGATGAAACGATCCGCCGCGTATTTAACGATATCCTTCACCTCCTCTTGGGTATAGAAGCCTCCGTACTCGGTACCCTCGCCATCGATGCGCTTAGAGCCGATCTCGGTCAGTTTCGGATACTTCTTGATCTCGATACGCCATCCTTGGTCGTCGGTCAGGTGCCAATGCATGCGGTTGATCTTGAACAAGGCCAATACATCCAGCTGCTTCTTGATATTCTCTACCGGGATGAAATGGCGGCAGGGGTCGAGCATGATACCGCGGTAGCCGAAACGAGGCTCGTCCTTGATAGATACGGCCGGAGCGGTCCATGCGATACCTTTCACGGCGGAAGGACTCTCGATCTCGGCGGGCAGCAATTGCAGGAACGATTGCATACCGTAGAAAAGACCTTGGGGGGTCTTGGCCTTGATACGGACGCCGCTGTCGGCTACGTCGAGCGTGTATCCCTCGTCGTTTACGTCCAGAGCACCGTCGATAACCAACGAGATACCGTCGGAGGTCTCTTTGTCGGCGGTAGCTATCTGGTAGCCTGTCGCCGTGTTCATTTTAGCCGCGAAGAACTCGGCTACGGTTTTCGCCTCCGGGGTGGAAGCGTAGATCCTCGTGTTTTTGTTTAGCTTGAAGTTTCCCTCATTCTGCGTAAGGCTGACCGGTGTCGGGATGATGTTGATACCTTGGTTGTAAGCTTTCGCTTCACCGGGAGCATCGTCGCACGAGGCCATCAGGCCCAGCACGGCGCCGGCGCAGATTGTAGCAAGGAGCTTTTTCATAGAATTAAAAATTGAAAGTTGAAAATTGAATATTGTTTAGATGTTTTTGAGAGTTTAAAAAGAGAATTGAGAGTTGAAGATAAGATACCGTTTGGCATCCTTTTCAATTCTCAATTCTCAATTTCCTATTTACCATGCGAAGATAGGATATTCCTTCATGATACCGTTCACCTTCTCGCGAACGGCGCCGATGGTCTTATCGCATTCGGGAGCGGCCAATACGGTGTCGATCAGTTCCACGATCTCGCCCATAAGCGGCTCTTTAGCGCCACGGGTCGTTATAGCGGGCGTACCCACACGGATACCGGAGGTCTGGAAGGCCGAGCGGCTGTCGAACGGAACCATGTTCTTGTTCACCGTGATGTCGGCGGCTACCAAGGCTTTCTCGGCCACCTTGCCGGTCAGGTCGGGGAACTTCGTGCGCAGGTCGATCAGCATGCTGTGGTTGTCCGTACCGCCGGAGATGATCTTGTACCCTTTGTCCGTGAAGGCCTTGGCCATAGCGGCGGCGTTCGCTTTCACCTGTGCTTGGTACGTCTTGTATTCCGGCTCCAAAGCCTCTCCGAAGGCTACGGCCTTGGCCGCAATCACATGCTCCAGCGGACCGCCCTGGATACCCGGGAATACGGCGGAGTCCAACAACTGAGACATCTTCTTGATCTCGCCTTTCGGTGTCTTCTTTCCCCAAGGGTTCTCGAAATCCTTACCCAGCAGGATGATACCGCCGCGAGGACCCCGCAGGGTCTTATGCGTCGTAGACGTTACGATGTGAGCGTACTCCAGCGGGTTGTTCAGCAAACCGGCGGCGATCAGGCCTGCCGGGTGAGCCATATCGATCATCAATAAGGCGCCTACCTTGTCGGCAATCTCGCGCATACGTTTGTAATCCCAGTCACGGGAATAAGCGGAACCGCCGCCAACGATCAATTTCGGTTTCTCGCGAAGGGCTACTTCCTCCATCTGGTCGTAGTCCACCCGTCCGGTATCTTCCTTTACATTATATTCGGTAGCGTGATAGAGAACGCCGGAGCTATTTACGGGTGAACCGTGGGACAGGTGTCCGCCATGCGACAGGTTCAACCCGAGGAACGTGTCGCCCGGATTCAATACGGCGAAGAATACGGCTGCGTTGGCCTGCGCCCCGGAGTGAGGCTGCACGTTGGCCCATTCGGCGTTGAATAGCTTTTTCAACCGTTCGATAGCGATCGTCTCGCTTTGGTCTACTACCTCGCAACCCCCATAATAACGCTTGCCGGGATATCCCTCGGCGTATTTGTTGGTCAGACAGCTTCCCATGGCCTGCATGACCTGGTCGCTGACAAAGTTCTCGGAAGCGATCAACTCAATGCCTTTCAATTGGCGTTGGTGCTCCTTCTCGATAATGTCAAAAATGATGTTGTCTCTTTTCATTACCTCTTAAATTGGTTATTGCAATGATATGTTCCTCATTGAAAAGGAATCCTCGCGAAAGTACTATATTATTTAATACTATTTAAAAGATTCCGTTTAATTATTACGGATGCGCCGGAAGCGGTTCCGCTTACCACTTGGTGAGGGTTACGTTTCTGAACTCAACCTCCTTACCCTCGCTCTGTAGCCCGATATGGCCTTCCTTCACCTTGTTGGTTCCGGTGTTCTGGTATACGCCGTTGATGTAAACGGTGATGACGCCGTCTTTCACGAAGATGTTCGCCTCGTTCCACTCTCCGGCGGGTTTCTCGCTAGACGGGTTCACGTTCTTTACGACAGGGAAGAAGGGACGTTCCTCTCCCGGGCGTTGCTGGTACTCGACAAGGTCGGAGCCTCCCAGCAATACGAACAATCCGGCCCTCCCGGCTTGCAGGTTGCATTCGATACTGTTCGGGAAGGGATTCTGGAAATCTACGATGTGTAAGAAGATACCGCTGTTGGCGTTGGAATCCCCATTCGGCCAACGCCATTCCACGTGCAATTTATAGTCGCTGTATTTCTCCTTGGTGTACATATAGCCGAAAGGCTGGCCGGTGATGAAGATCTTACCGTCGCGTACGGAATAGACTTGATCGGCGGGGACGGAGTTTTTGTCGACTACGAAATTCCAGTTAGACAGGTCTTTCCCGTTGAACAGTTTCTTGGTCTTCTGCGCGTTCGCCCCATTGGGGAGACAGAAGAGGGAAGCGGCTAATACAGCCAAAGATAGCATTCTTTTTTTCATGGCATTAAACTCTATTTATAGTATGATTAATCAACGATTAGTTTGCGATAGCGTACCCGTTTCGGCTCGGCGTCGCCCAAGGTCTTACGTTTGTATTCCTCGTACTCGGAATAGGTCCCTTCGTAGAAGACCACGTTGGAATCGCCCTCGAACGACAGGATATGCGTACAGATACGGTCCAAGAACCAACGGTCGTGAGAGACGACTACGGCGCAACCGGCGAAGTTCTCCAGGCCCTCCTCCAAGGCACGCAGCGTGTTCACGTCGATATCGTTGGTAGGCTCGTCGAGCAGCAATACGTTGGCGTCCGCTTTCAGCGTCAGCGCCAGATGCAGGCGGTTACGCTCTCCTCCGGAGAGTACGCCGCATAGCTTCTCTTGATCCGCTCCCGCGAAATTGAATTTAGACAGGTAAGCGCGTGCGTTCACCTCCTTGCCGCCCATACGGATGAATTCTTGTCCGCCGGATACGACTTGGTAAACGGTCTTTTTCGGGTCTATATCCTTATGGGTCTGGTCGGCGTAACCTACTTGTACGGTCTCGCCCACCTCGAAGGTCCCCTTGTCGATGCTTTCCATGCCCATGATCATCTTAAATAAGGTAGTCTTACCGGCACCGTTTGGCCCGATGACTCCCACGATACCGTTCGGGGGAAGCATGAAGTTCAAATCATCGAACAGCAGCTTATCGCCGAACGCCTTCGCCACGTGCTGTGCCTCGATCACCTTATTGCCCAAGCGAGGGCCGTTCGGGATGAAGATCTCCAGCTTAGCCTCACGCTCCTTCTGGTCCTCGTTCAAGAGGGCCTCGTACGAGTTCAGGCGAGCCTTGCCTTTGGCATGACGTGCCTTCGGCGCCATATTGATCCATTCCAGCTCGCGCTCCAAGGTCTTACGACGCTTGCTGGCTTGCTTCTCTTCCTGAGCCATACGCTTCGTTTTCTGGTCTAGCCAAGAGGAGTAATTGCCTTTCCAAGGGATGCCCTCGCCACGATCCAGCTCAAGGATCCATCCGGCCACGTGGTCTAGGAAGTAACGGTCGTGCGTGATGCAGATAACGGTACCGGCATATTGTTGCAGGTGTTGCTCCAGCCAGTCGATCGACTCGGCGTCCAAGTGGTTGGTCGGCTCATCCAACAGCAATACGTCCGGCTGCTGGAGCAGCAATCGGCAAAGGGCCACCCGGCGACGCTCGCCTCCGGACAACGTATCCACCACCTGATCCTCCGGCGGACAACGCAAAGCGTCCATGGCACGTTCCAGGCGGCTGTCGAGGTTCCATGCGTCCGTAGCGTCGATCTTGTCCTGCAACTCCGCCTGGCGGTTGATCAAGGCATCCATCTTATCCGGGTCTTCCAGCACCTCCGGATCGCCGAATCGCTCGTTCACCTCCTCATATTCCTTCAAGGTGTCCACGATCTCCTGCACGCCTTCCTGCACGATCTCCTTCACGGTCTTGCCCGGCTCCAACTTAGGGTCCTGCTCCAGATACCCTACGGAATACCCGGGGGAGAAGACCACCTCTCCCTGATAATCCTTATCGATACCGGCGATAATCTTCAGCAACGTAGATTTACCGGAACCATTCAATCCGATGATTCCGATCTTCGCCCCATAGAAAAAGGACAGATATATATTCTTTAAAACCTGTTTTTGAGGCGGAAAGATCTTGTTCACGCCTACCATCGAGAAAATAATCTTCTTATCGTCTGCCATATAATTTTTTTTGTGTGTTAATTGATTCCTTAACTTAAAATAATGGTGTACAAATCTACGTAAATATCTTTTATTTTACAAATTGACAAAGATCATAGGCAGGGCAACCGCTATCAAAAGAAAGTCGTATCCTTAAATCGTAGTTTTAGGCAGACGATGAACAGCCAAAAGATGACAGAAAAGCGTTTGTAACCTAAGTTGTACCCCCTAAGGCTTTGGCATGATGATAAAAAATGAATTTCAAGGATATTGGGGGAGTAGGCTCATAACCCTTTCTTTCCGCTTGATAACTATAACTTATTCACGCAGAATACTAAATGAAGCATATCAATATTGCGATAATGTTTTATGAAATTCGCGGTTTCCCTCATATCGTTTCTTAGTGCTACTTTTTGAGAGGGGATATTTGTGTCCCGTATGATGGAGTACACTTTGTCGAAGCTAAGAATATTGAAGGCGTATTCCTTACAAGCTATGGCGGCCTCGGTAGCATAACCTTTATGCCAGTATTCCGCCCTAAGCAAATAACCGATCTCCGGAACCTGTTGACCGTTGAATTCTTGATAGGTGAGACCACATTGGCCGATAAGCTCTCCGCTGCCTTTCTCTATCATCCCCCATAAGCCAAAACCATCGTTTTGATACCTCCTTAATTGCTTGTCAAGCCATTCTTGTACCTCTTTTTTACTGAACGCTCCCTCGTAGGCGTACATTACGATCGGATCTTGTAAAAGCTTACAGATATCATCAAAATCATCTTGTTTTAATTCCCTTAATAGGAGTCGTTTTGTCTCTAGTATCATCTCTTTCATGCGATATTTCTTTTTATCTTCTCAAATTGTTGGATGGCTGGATTTAGAATATATTGCTCAAGGAGTACCGGAGTTGATCCATCATCAACGGCACTTCCGCCTCCTCGATTCCCGCTACAAGAAGATCGGGGATATCTTGATTGAACTGCTCTTGGAACTTCGAGAAATCACCGGACTCTTTCTCCACGGCTTTTTTATAAAAAGCAAGCGCTCCCTTGATATTCTGCAATGCCCATTCCGTATGTCCCGCATTCAAGAAATCTTGGGTGTTGGGTTGATTATCCATGATCTTTTTGTAATAATTACGGGCCTGATCGTATTTACCGGTCAAGAAAGAACACCAAGCGATCGGACGCCAAGCCTTCGTGCTTTTATTGTCCAGATAATCTACCTTGAAATAATATTTCAGCGCCTCATTGTAGTCCTTGAGTTCAAGGTGGCAGTGGCCGATACATATTTGGATCGATAAATCATTCGGATTGAAAGCCTCGTAACGATGATAGTATTTCAACGCTTCTTCCGGTTGCTTTAAGGTACGGTAACAACCGGCGATCCGGCGAATAACCCATTTACTGTCCGGATTGATAAGATCAGCATGTAAATAAGCCTCCAAAGCGCCTTGTATATCGCCATTCATTTGTTTGCAATAACCGATTTTCTGGAATAAGATGTCACTTTCTTGATTTGCGTTGGATAAACGATTGTAGATCGTGAGCGCATCGAGGAAGTAATTCTTCCGGAGGTAATACTCCGCGATAGTTGTCAGACTTTCCTCGTCACTGACGTAAGGCTGCAAAATTGGCAGGTTATGAAAGTCTAGCGCAGATGTAAATATGTCATCAAAATCCAGATGTCCCGGATAAAGTTTGAAGAAACGATACAAATCCTGTATGTATTGTCTGGATATGATTTCCAGTTTTCCCCGTTTACTTATCAATTCCTCCTTGGTTTGCTGAATCATCTCGGAGGCTTGACTACCAAACTGTCCCATCATCATTTGACGGGCTTGATCCGGCAATTGCATCATGCTGAAATATAAGGAATATTTATCGGAATTACACATGAATGCCGCAAGAGTCATGGAATCTAGCATATCCTTTTCCGTTTGATTCTTGCTCAACTGATTGCCGAAAGCGGAATGCTCGGTCGTGAATGGCATGAACCAGTTACCCAGTTCCCGGAAAAAGGGGAAATGCTTTAGGTGCACGAAAGTAGAGTGCATTACGTCCGCTCCTTCTTGTTGTAGTTCGCTGAACTCCTCCATCTTCTTCCCTAGGGAACTGTTCGATAACATATTTTTCCACTCAGGATTCATCTCGTTTCCGAGATTTTCTGGAGTGATATCCTTCAAGTTTATCTTTTGACTGATTTTGGGGCCTAGCTTGATCATCTCCGGAATGATCTCGTCTTGTAGCTTACGGGTGATCTTCTCCGTCTCACGGGCTAGGATAAAACGGAGGGTAATCGTGCGGATCGCTTTCGTGAAATTAGGGAATCCCTCAGATAAAGCCGCTAGCCGATCCGCTATCTGCGGATATAACGCCGTACGTTTTCTATAGGTATAGAGCGTCAGGAGAATCCCGATCAACGCACGGTAACGAATCTCGTCTTCTTGGAGATTGGCCGCATCAAATAATAATAGCAGTTTCTCCTTATCGAAAGCGGCTTGCAACCCCAGCATTAATGCCGATACGATTTGGCTACCGATGATAAAAGGCAACTCTTGGTCGTTCAATAGGCTTCTGATAGAGGCTGTTTCTTCCTTGTTGAGCGGATTCGAGGTCCAGATCTTATTGAATAATAGGATCGTGGCAGATTCGATTTGCTGCTGCTCCGTAATGGTTCCGGTCGGAGTCTCTATCTTCGCCAGAGAAGCGTTTCTCAAAATCTCGTGGAGCTGGCCATAGTTAGTAAGCTCCTTTTGCATCATTCGTCTACGACTATAATAGGAGAGAGGCGAATCTACTGATAAGGCCTTGTGCTTCACTATATCCGCGAACTCATAGCTGGATGCGATCAAGTTGTTGTATATTTGGTCTTGCATCGGATCTTTAGCCCCCTCGATCCGGTATCGCAACATATATTTATAAGTATCTTGTAGCTCGTTCAACCTGTCTTGGAATGAGTACTCACGTATTCCCGCTATTAGACTTTGGAGAAAATCGAACGCGTTCTTTAGCTCTTTTTCGTCTAATGAACCGATAATTCGGTTGTATGCTTTATTTATTTCTTGTATTGTCATATACTATTAACAACAAATGGTATGCCAAAAGTATAGTATTTAGGCTAAATTTCCTATCTTCGCGTACCTAAAAATAAATTTAGCAGATGAAGAATATCCGCAATTTCTGTATTATTGCTCATATTGACCATGGGAAAAGTACCTTGGCAGACCGTTTGCTTGAGTATACCAAGACAGTAGAAGGTAAAGACATGCAAGCTCAAGTCCTTGATGATATGGATTTGGAGCGTGAGCGTGGTATTACGATCAAGAGCCATGCGATCCAGATGAAGTATAATTATAAGGGTGAAGAATATATACTGAACCTGATCGATACTCCGGGGCACGTGGACTTCTCGTATGAGGTTTCCCGCTCTATCGCCGCTTGCGAGGGTGCGTTGTTGATCGTGGACGCGGCCCAAGGTATTCAGGCGCAAACCATCTCTAACCTGTATATGGCGATAGAGAATGACTTAGAGATTATTCCGGTGATGAACAAGATTGACCTGCCTAGCGCCATGCCGGAGGAGGTCGAGGACCAGATCGTGGAACTGTTAGGCTGTCCTCGTGAGGATATCTTACGGGCGAGCGGAAAGACAGGTGAGGGAGTGACTGAGATCTTGAATACGATCGTGGAGAAGGTCCCGGCTCCGAAAGGTGACCCGGAGGCTCCGTTGCAGTGCCTGATTTTTGACTCCGTATTTAATCCGTTCCGTGGCATTATCGCTTACTTCAAGGTGGTAAACGGCGTGATCCGTAAAGGTGACCATGTGAAGTTTGTCGCTACGGGAAAAGAGTATGACGCCGACGAGGTTGGTATATTGAAATTAGATATGTGCCCCCGTGAGGAGATCCGGACGGGAGACGTAGGATATATCATTTCCGGCATCAAGACGTCCCGGGAGGTGCGTGTCGGTGATACAATCACTCATGTGTCTCGCCCGGCTAAAGACGCGATCGCCGGTTTTGAGGAGGTGAAGCCGATGGTCTTCGCCGGTGTCTATCCGATCGATAGTGAGGATTTCGAGAATCTTCGTGCGTCATTGGAGAAATTGCAGTTGAACGACGCTTCCTTGACTTTCCAGCCGGAGAGTTCCGCCGCGCTGGGGTTTGGGTTCCGTTGCGGTTTCTTGGGCTTGTTGCATATGGAGATTGTTCAGGAGCGTTTGGATCGTGAGTTCAATATGGATGTGATAACCACTGTACCGAACGTTTCTTATATCGTGCATACAAAGAAAGGGGAGGAGATCGAGGTGCATAATCCGGGAGGCTTGCCGGACCCGACCTTGATTGATCATATAGACGAACCGTTTATCCGTGCTTCCGTGATCACGAACACTACTTATATCGGTCCGATCATGACTCTTTGTTTGGGTAAGCGTGGCGTCCTGCTTAAGCAAGAATATATTTCTGGTGATCGCGTCGAGATTCATTATGACTTGCCGTTGGGCGAGATCGTAATTGATTTCTATGATAAGTTGAAGAGTATTTCAAAAGGGTATGCTTCTTTCGATTACCATTTGCATGATTTCCGTCCGAGCAAATTAGTTAAATTAGATATCCTGTTGAACGGTGAGCCGGTAGACGCCTTGTCTACATTGACACACGTGGATAATAGCGTTACTTTCGGACGTCGTATGTGTGAGAAGCTGAAAGAGTTGATCCCCCGCCAGCAATTCGATATCGCTATCCAAGCGGCGATAGGCGCTAAGATCATCGCTCGTGAGACGATCAAGGCTGTCCGTAAAGACGTGACGGCGAAATGTTATGGAGGCGATATCTCCCGTAAGCGTAAATTGCTGGAAAAACAGAAAGAGGGAAAGAAACGAATGAAGCAGATCGGTACGGTAGAAGTTCCGCAAAAAGCGTTCTTGGCCGTATTGAAGCTGGATTAGAAAGTCAAAGGAATCCATTCACTAACTCAATGGATTTATAAAGAAAAGTCAATGGATTCTGTAACAGATTCCATTGACTTTTTTATATAAATGGGTCACTTCTTATTCACGAGCCGTATCCCGCCATCTTCCAGCATGATAAGATGTTGCTTATAGAGTGCCCCGATCGCTTGTTTGAAAGCTTTCTTGCTACAGCGGAATAAGGAATAGATCACGTCCGGATCGCTCTTGTCGTGTACCGGGATGTATCCCCCCTGTGTTTTCATTGCTTCCAGAATGACGCCAGCGATCCCTTCTACCTTTTGGTAGCCTTGCGGCGTTAGGCTCACGTCTATCTTGTCATCCTCACGTATCTCTTTTATATAGCCTTTCAGGTGCTCGCCCTTCTCAAGACGCTGGAATACCTCATTATAATAGATCAATCCCCAATGCTGGTTATTGATGATCACTTTATAGCCAAGATCCGTCTCATCGGCTACCAATAACCGAACCTCTTGATTCTGCTCGTAATCGATAGGGATATTGTTCAAGAACTTCTCGATACGTGCGGATGCCATGATACGTCCTGTCACATGATCCAACCGGACATAGACCAAGTACCATTTCCCCTCTCTCATCGGCATTTTCTGCTCCTTGAAAGGAACGAGCAAATCTTTCATGATTCCCCATTCCAAAAATGCGCCGGCATTATTCACGTCTTTTACTTCCATGAACTGGAACTCCCCGACCGTTGCCAGAGGACGTGCGGTAGTAGCGATCAACCTCCCTTCGTTATCATGATAAATAAACACCTCGATCTCATCCCCGGGCTTCACGTCTTTAGGTACGTAACGATTCGGCAACAATATCTCCACCCCGTTACCGCCATCCAAATAAACCCCGAAGTCCAGGTCTTTCACTATTTTCAGCGTGTTATATTTTCCTATCTCAACCATATATTTTTGTTTTGTCACAAACTTACGCAATAATCATGAAAAAAGCGGTAAAACAACTATAATTTTGATTTGGCATGCAGCAATATCTAGACAATTGCATCGTTATAGAAGTATCTTTATACTTGTGGTCCTTTTGAGACCTCATGTTCAAACTAAAAAACGTATATTTGTACCTTATTTGAAGAAAACAAAGATTATGAGAGTAAAATTAGTATCAGTAGTGGCATGCTTTGTCTTATTGTTAGGGGCTTGTTCTGTTCCTAAAGATGTCGCTTATTTCCAAGGAGTGGATGCCTTAACCCCCGAACAGGTAAGTAAGATGAATCAAGCTTATACCTCGAAGATTTGCCCTGATGACTTGCTTACGATAACCGTTACGGCATGGGATCCGACTGTTGTTACTCCCTTTAATCCCCCTGTATATGCCTATGCGACTCAAGGTGAGACTACGACGGTTTCTTCTGGCCAATTAAGGACGTATTTGGTTGATCGGGATGGTGACATAAATTTCCCTGTTTTGGGAAAGATCTGCGTGGTGGGATTGACCAAGCAACAACTCAGTGATAAAATGCAAGAAATGATCTCCCCTTATGTGAAAGATGCCTTGGTTAATGTACAGATTGTAAATTATAAGGTCACGATGATGGGTGAGGTCTCTCGGCCCGGTGCGATTTCCGTGAAAAATGATCGTCTTTCAATTTTAGATGCTATAGGCCAAGTCGGTGATTTGACAATTAACGCGAACCGTAAGAACATCTTGGTTATACGAGACAATAATGGGGAGAAGGAGTTCGCTCGTTTGGATATTACTGAGCCGGATATATTTACTTCCCCCTATTATTATCTTCAACAAAATGATGTTGTTTATGTAGAACCGAATAATGCGAAGAAGAGAAACGCCCGTTACAGTCAGGCCCAACAATATAGTATAACCGTGTTCTCCTCAATCTTGAGCGCTGTATCTGTGATAACGACTGTTATATTGGCTATTACTAAATAATAATTAGATGATGGAAGTGAAAGACAACGAAACAATCGGACTTAAAAGTATTATCGTAAGATATCTATTGCATTGGAAATTATTTTTAGGGGCATTCTTGTTTTCTATAATACCTGCGGTTTTATATCTGATTTATTACCCTCGTACATATGAGATGATGGCCCGTATCCAAATACAGGAAGATAAAGACCTTGGAGGAGGTGGCTTTGGATTAGGAGAGGCCGCCGGATTGATGAAATCTTTTGGGCTGGGATCTGTTTCTGGTGGTGTCGTTAATATAGATGATGAACTAATGACATTGACTTCTAATAAAATGCTTCGGGATATGGTTCTGAAATTAGGCGTGAATGTGGATTATTGTGAACCATTTTCTTTGGGCTATCGTTTATATGATGAATCTCCTTTAAAGATGGTTGCCGATTCTGCTACAAACGCCCGTTTGGCTGAAGCTGTGGAGTTCTCGGTTTCCGTAAAAAATGGAAAGGCAGAGGTTTCTGCGGAGTCTGTTAATATGAAAAAGAAATATTTTAGTTTCCCATCATTGCCTGCTTCCATTGAGTTACCGATGGGAAACTTCACATTGGACTTTGCGCCGGAAAAAAAAAATATCACCTCTGTAAAGCTCGATATCACATATAATCCTGCGGGTTGGGTCGCAGAGGATTTGGAAAAAGAATTTTTAATAGAAGAAAGCTCCAAGACCTCAAACGTAATAGAGTTGAGTTGCACTGATTACGAAAAGAATCGGGGTACAGATATGCTAGATACATTAATTGCGATCTATAACAAGGAAGCTGAGGCGTATAAAAAAGGAGAGGCTCGTAAATCTTTGGTTTTCTTAGATGGGAGGATTGAGAATATTGTAGCGGAACTTGCCGCTGTCGAAAGTCAGATTGAAGAATATAAAAGTAAGAACCGATTGATGGATATTGAACATGATGTTCAATTCTATGTAGAGCAAATGAAAGAACTACAAACAAAGTTGATAGAATTGGAGGCTCAATCCAATATCATCAATATGATGGATGAATTCGTGAAGGATCCTACGAATAAATATAATTTGGTTCCTGTCTTATTGTCTGCTCAAGAAGGAGAGAAAGGAAGTGCGTTAACTAGCTATAATGAAGTTTTGTTAGAACGTGCCCGGGTAATTCAGAATTCTAGTATCAATAACCCCTTGGTTGGAACTTTGACTGAGCAAGCTGATAAATTACGAGGTAGTGTTATAAAAACCATTGGTAACGCTCAAAAAGGTATGCAGTTATCAATAAAGGATGTAAAAGCGAAAGAACAAGAAATATATAAAAAGATGAATGATTATCCAGTTGCGGAAAGACAGTTTATAGAGTTGAAACGTAGGCAGGAAATTATTCAAGGCGTTTATTTGATATTGCTTCAGAAGCGAGAGGAGACCGCTCTTATCTTAGGTCAGACAAGAGATAAGGCTCGGGTGATTGATCCTGCCTATGTGAAGAGTAAGCCTGTAGGCCCTCGTAAGTTATTTGCGCTTATAGGAATGCTGGTACTAACATTGGTGATACCTATATCTTATTTATTTGTAAGAAAGCAATCGTCTCTTCTTATCCAAGAATATAAAAAGCAAAGTAAAGGTTCTAAGTAGTATCTTATGAGTGTAGTTGATTTCTCGAAACTATATCCTGACAATCGTCAAGAAGGAGAAACCGTATTGCGTCAAGCGCAATTAGTGATGTTGAGGATGCTTAAGATTATTGATTATATATGTCGAAAGCATGATATTTCTTATTGGATGTGTTCGGGTACCTTGTTAGGTGCGGTTCGCCATAAAGGTTTCATTCCTTGGGATGATGATTTGGATATCTGTATGATTCGTGAAGATTATGAGCGTTTTGTAAAGATTGCTGTGAATGAGTTTCCAGAAGATATGATGTTGCAGACCAGAGAGACTGATCCTCATTACCATTATTTGCCTTTACCTTGTAAGGTAAGGGACAAGAAAAGCTTTATATTATCTCCGGGATATGAGGATGAAGAGTGCGAAAAGGGATTGTTTATAGATATATTTCCTATGGATCGTTATCATAAGCAAAAATTACCCTTTGTGTTTGAGAAAATGGTGAAGGCCTATAATACGTTTATATGCAAGAGCTTGGATGCGATATATTTCAAGGATGAGTCTATTGATAAAAAAATATTGGCTTTTTTTCATCCTGTATTCCATAAACTGGTTCTTCAATATATGAAATTAGCGAAGAAGCTCATTGATAAGAATCGGGGATTAGGTACAGACTGTCGCCTTGGTCATGGTTTTGATACCTTGTGGAAAAGATATCTTCGATTTGACGATATCTTTCCTGTGGTAGAGATAGACTTTGAGGATTCAAAGTTTTTTGCGCCTCATAGACCTGATGTATATTTAACGACATTATATGGCCCTAATTATATGACTCCACCTCCTGAGAAGCTGCGTTTGGCTGCGCAACATGCTCATGAAATAAAGCCGATTATATAGAAATATCCCTCAAAATAACTAAATAGTATTTTGAGGGATATTTTTTTATATCTTGTCAAAGATTGTAGTTACTTTGTCGCTGACATTCTGCCACGTATACTCGTGGAGTGGATAGTCTACTCTGGTAAATTCTTGAGCCAGTTTTTGTTTTATGTGCTTAGATAAATCCAAAGCACTCCCTGTTTTGAAATAGTCCCCTGGATTTAGCTCAAGTAGTTTATTAGCGGGTATATCACTTGCCAATATAGGTAGATGATAACTCATAGCTTCTAAAAGCACTAATGGGAAGCCTTCATTATAAGAAGGTAATACAAAGAGTCTGGCATGGGAGTATAATTGCCTTAGAAATTCTCCATCCACATATCCGGGCATGATTACATTCTGTTTTTGGGCTCTTTTACTGATCTCGGACGAATAGGAGGAGCTATGGTCTACTCCTCCAGCTAAAACGAGCTTGAAGTCATGAGGTAAAGATCGTACGTAGCTATCAATGAGATAATCAAATCCTTTCTCCTGTGTAATACGTCCAACTGCTAAAATGTATTTTTGAGGTTGTAACCCTAGTTTCTCTATATAATCAGTCCTTGTCGCTAGTTGCTTGCGATATACTCCATTCGGAATATAAGTGGATTTACGCTGAATTTTATCATTGAAAAGACACATTTGCTTTTTATTGACAAAGATTACGGCAGTGGAACTATTAACAGCTATCCATTCGCTGAATTTTAATATTTTTCGGGATATGTAATTCCATTTCTTATGTTCATAGTTTGCGCTATGATACGTAAGGACAACTTTTAACCCAGCGAGTTTAAGGAGTGGTATGAACATTCCGGGACCAATGTTATGGATATGTACGATATCCGGTCTCTTAACAATACAATATATGGTGCACAAGAATGAATGGAAAAAAGGCTCAAACCCTTTTATACGTGTAGAAGGTAGATCTATGAATTGGATACCTTTATATACTTTTTCCGCATTTTTCTTTAAGAATGGAATCCTCCTGAATATAGAAATGTTATATTTAGAAGTCAGTTCCGGATAAAGTTGCTCACAATGTTTCTCTACGCCTCCTTGTACATTTGGAAAACCTCTTGTTCCAAATACATAAACATTTTTCATCGCTTATTCTGATCGATAATGAGTTGATAGTTTTTGATGAGTCTTTGATAATGGTTTTCTTCCGAGAAGTTATCCATCGCGAATTTCTGTGCCTCATCCGAAATTCTCGCATATTCTTCCTCAGATATAGAACAAGCCTTTGTAATCGTTTCTTTTAGATCATCGGATGATTTTGGCTTGAATGTATATCCGGTTTTGTTTTCAATAATCAGCTCTGGTATTCCTCCCAAATTACTGCCAATGACAGGAGTTCCTATCATATAGGATTCAATGATTGTCATCGGGTTATTCTCATAGCATTCGGATGAGACTACAACAAAAGAGGCTTTGTGGATAAGTTCCCGCAGTTCTTCTCCTTGTTTGAATCCTAGAAACTCTGCGTTTGGAGGGCTTTGAGACTTTAGTTGCTCCAATAAAGGTCCGGTTCCGGCTAATTTTAATTTTATATCAGGAACTTGCTCGATCGCATTCAATAAGGTGAGGATACCCTTTTCCTCGGATATTCTTCCAAAGAAAAAGATATAATCTCCTTTTGTTGAGCTGTAATCTTTTACCTTCGGGGTAAAATTGTACAAATAGGTACATTTATCCTTGAATCGGTTCTCTACTTGAATATGCTTATTCATCGAGAATTTGCTGACAAATATAAATCGATTGATGTAATCGATCGGAGAATAGAATTTTGATCGGAAATAACTATCCATACTCAACATGAAACTGTTGATGAGGTTACCTTTTGAGCATTTGTGTGTTATGCAATTGTAGTAATTCCCGGTCTTACAACGCTCACAAAAATTCCTTTTTCCATCTGTGAATGTGTATGCAGGACAGACTAAACGATAGTCGTGGACACTCATGATAATAGGAATATTGTATTTCTTGAGGATTGGTAAGATCGATACAGACATACTATTAAACATCAGATGTATGTGCGCTACATCCGGTTTTTCCTTTTGGATCAACTTCTCTAATTTACGTGCGGCTTCTTTATTATAGATGAAAGCCGGTAAATTCTTTATTTTTTTTGGTAGAGAAGACTCCGATAGTTCAGGATAGTCTACAAAATACGACTCATAAGGAGAAGGTTCGTTCTTCTTATTCTTAAGACTGAATGGGATAACTGTGTGCCCATGTCTCTCGAGGAGCTGGATTGTGTTGAAAAAGACGGTTTCAGCACCTCCCTTTTTGAAAAAATATTTATTTATCTGAAGTATTTTCATCTTGTAACTCTTTTGTATTTGGATGAATTTCATCTGTCACTCCGTTCTTCAAATCTGATAATATTAAACCTAATAACATAAGGACAAAAAAGCCTCTATGCGTTGTAAATGTTGAGTCGGTAGTACCTTCAATGATAAAGAAACCAATGATCATCAATACCATAGATAAACACTTCATGTTATAAGTCTTCTTATGAAATTTTATCGCCTTCGTTAAAATATAAACCCAAAACGTGATGTATAAGATAATCCCTACAATACCGAATTGGGCTAAAGAGGGGTAATAAGTATCTGCTATATAATTGTAAAAATCTTTACTCATGCCCCATACCCCGTCAATTCCATATTTCGAATAGATATTTGAATAATATACTCCCGAAGAAAATGTCCCGAAGCTGGCAAACCCGCTACCGAACGGGAAATAATCAATTAATATTTGTGGGGCAGTTGTATATAGGACATAGCGGGCGATCATATCTTTGTCCACCTCACTTGTTAAAGTTTGATAGAAATAGAAATATATTTTTTCCTTAGCAACGAACAAAATTGCGATGATCATAAATAATAGGATCGTTATGTTTTTGGCATCTAATTTAAATTGTTTGATATTAGAAAAATAGAATGTGATAAATGCTGTAAGAGCAAAAAAACCATAGAATTTAGATCTACTAGAGATTAAACCTATAGATAATAAAGCGATGAATGTGATTTTTTCTAGATTGGTGAATTTACTACAATATAAATAACAAAAAGAAACACATATTACGGCTGCGGCATAATAAGTGGGATGTCCCATTAGGTTAAACAAAATTCTTGGTTTAACAATTGTTCCTAATCCTATTGAAAGTAGCAGAAGCCAAAATATAAGACAAATAGATTTCATGATATTTTTTTGGGAATCACTGAATCTTGGCATCATTGAATATACACAGAAAAAAGCGAGATAAGGCTTTATCTGAATTAACATATCTGATATGATTGCCGTTTTTGTATTACTACCAATGTATAAAGAGTAGCAAAAGTAGAATAAGAATATACCAATGGTTGTTAAGAAACCCTTGTTAAAGTTCCAGTCCGATGTGGAAAATAGATATATGCTAAAGAGGATAAATAGGAATAAGGCACAAATTTCATCTGTATAATCAAAACCAATGGCATCGTATAATAATATACCAAAAGTCAAGGTTAAAATAAGCAGATTGAAAAAGTGTTTATTAATCAAATATTGTATCATGCTTTAATAAGAATACGCTGAGTAACTTGTATATGTTTTATTAAAAAACAAAGTTATAATTTATTCTTGGAATTAACCATGTATTGTTATCCTTTTTGCATTTATTTGCTTTTTTCTATGTTGAAAAACGCTTGAAGATTGGTCTTTACTATTTGTCCGATATGGATCACTCTATATATTCGGGCTTCCTTTGATGACAAGCTTTTCTGTAGGTTTTATCAGTGTGTGACAAGTAAGCCAGGAGAGTCGTGAGTTTATTGACAAGTGAAATTGTTTAACTGCCCGAAAAATGACAGGTGATTTTAAGAATGGACAAGATATCTTACTTTGCTAAGTATATATTCTCTGAATACAGGCTTTTTCTATTCAATAAGGATGTCAAGTGTCAGAATTTTTTGTGTTTTTGAAAAGCTTGAATTTACATACACCTTTAATACGAAAAAGGATGAGAAGCGTCTCGGACAATACTACCATCATGGCTACTGTAATGGGAGAGATCATTCCCATAATGTAGAGAATGGCTAATCCTGTGATGTGGACAGCCGAAGTGGCCATAACCGTGTAGTTCGTATATAACGGATATCCCATGGCTGCCAAGAAAGGATAGCCTAGGAGCATGGAGGGCATCGTGACAAAACATGCGCACAATAACGTGCGGAAAACTTCTAAGATATTTGAATCGGCTGTACCGTAAACGATCTGTAACATATAAGTAGATAAGAAGAGGGCGGCAGTCACGCAAAAAAAGTTTGCAAATGTAATCCAGTAGAATATTTTCTTGAAGAAGGATACATTGCGGCTTTTTGCTATGTGCGGAAACAATACACCTGTGAAGGGGGATAGTAATTGGTTGTAGGCTTGGTATAGTTTCTCGGCGGCCGAATAATATCCGACAGCGGTGTTTCCGCCCACTAATCCAAGCAAGAAAGAGTTGCTGGTAGTGAACAAGGAAGTGGACAGTCGGGAAAGAAAATAAGTGGAACTTTCTTTCAGTGCATTCTTAATTTGGCTGGACGAGGTGATGTACCAGCGCATTTTCATCTTTACATATATGATATGTAGGCTTACGAGTCCTGCGAGTATGAATCCGGTACTATAACATATCGGTACGTATAGGTAATCTTCCGGCTTTCGTATGAAAATAAAAAAGGGAATGAAGCTGAGCGATTTTGCCACGATATTGAACACGGTGATGTATTTCATGTTTTCCATGCCTTGGAAGAACCACATGGGAAACATGACGTTGCCAAGGATGATGCCGAAATACAGCAGATAGAGGGAGGAGTCTATCTTGAATTTGTCGACACACGAGACCAAGGCTAATAAAAACAGGAAGCTGATGACGCATAGGATGAAACGTCCGATCATGGCACTGTTCAGATAGGTATTGATCTTCTGTAGGTCGCTCCTGTGTTCGGAGATGTATTTGGTGGCGGACAAATTAAAACCAAAGTCCGTAAACATGACAAAATATTGCATCAATGAGTAGCCAAAGGTAGCTAGTCCATACCTTTCCACCCCCAGCACCCTGAATAAGTAAGGAAAAGATAATAGGGGCAATAGATAATTCACTCCTTGGAGCAAAACCAAGGAGATGAAGTTTATGACCATAGGATTCTTGAATCTCTTCTTTATATCCATTCTTATATATTAAAGATTATATAAGTCATCAAGTGTGTTTATATTGAAATTTTGGATAACTCCCGATTCTCCTATATCCTTGCCTTTCAATGTTCCGGCGATGAGGTATTGTTTTCTCATTCGTTCTTGTATCCAAAGGATCACTTGGTCAATCATGGGGGTATCTTCCTTTAGCAAGTTTCCCAAAGATTTGATGATGAGCAAGCCAAAGGGTATGTCTTCCGTAAAGTAACGATTTGTATAATCAACCTTGAATCTGTCTCCTTGGGCTACCATTGCCATCTTGATTCCCTTGAACGCCTCGATTGATCGGATCTTCCTTGTCAGTGACGTTACATCTTCCGATTCGTAGTATTGGAGCAATGAGGGAATCTCTTCTTGGTGGATGGGGAGCCGTGAAAGGATCCGTTGGAATTCGGAATCGCATTCGATCAAGACTTCAGAACTTCTATCATCCCATTCCTCGTAGAATAGGAATTCTTTGTCGTAAGTATCTGTGTCGAACGGTGATAGCATTCCATAGATGCGGGATGGATGCAATAGGGGGTTACTGTTTGTCAACGTGGCTTCCAGGTAATGTCCCAATGCGATTGTCGGAGTTTCTAATGCTTTTGAGAAAAAAGAGGTCAACTCCTCCAGGTCGCTATTGCTGTTTCCTCCTATTTTTAACATTGATTTGTATCCTTTCAGTTCTGCGCTCCGTCCGTATTCCCTTACCCTGCTGATATAGGGTACTCGTTGGAAACCGAATAGCCGTTGTTCTTTGCCAAGCTCATGGCAGGCCATCCAGAAAAAGCCGCCACTGCTAATGACGGATCCTATCTCTGTACCAGAGCTCACGTAAGGGGCGATGGCGTGGAGTGTTTGCTGAATGAGGTAACCGGGAACACATAAAAGGATGATGTCCGCAGAGGGGATTACTTCTTCAGGTCGATCAGATATTTGAGTTATCTCTCCATTTATGGTGACTTGATTGCAATCCTCTACAAGGATGTGCTTAGACCATCGTGCGGGATGTCCGGTCAATAGATGGACTTGATAACCATTCTTGCTGATTTTTGCGGCTAAAGTATGCCCTAAGCCTCCTCCTCCACAAATACATACAGTATGATAATTACGCATATATTTACTTGTTTAGTTGTAATAAAGCCTCTACTAACCGATCATTCTCCTCTTGGTTGCGAATGGCTATCCGGACGTACTGCATCCCTTTGAATCCGGCTTTTGTTGCGCAATTTTTTATGAGGATATTGCTTCTCTCCAATAGAAAACTACAAAGTTCTTCGGTTGTATAGTAGTCAATTACCTCACAAAGGAAATAATTGGCAGCCGAAGGGATTACCCTCAGGAAAGATACTTCCTTCAGCCTAGAGAGAAAACGTTCCCTTTCTTTTTGGAACTTGATGCATGCCTTTTCGTAATCTTCCTTGTGTTTTATGAAAATCTGCATGTAAAACTCGGCGAAGGAGTTTATATTCCAAATCGAGATCTCCTTCTTCAATGAACAGATCAATTCCTTGTCGCCAGATGCAAGAAATCCGAGCCTCAACCCTGGTACTCCATACGACTTGGATATGCTTTTTATTGTGATTAAGTGAGGATTCGCATCCAATATCTCCTTGTTTAGTAGAGAGAGTTTATTGTCTGGTTTGGCGAAGTCGAGGAACGATTCATCAATAATGATCCTTATATTGTTTGACTTGCTCCATTCGATCAAGGAGATCAATTCGGCTTTAGACAGTAGATTACCTGATGGATTATCTGGATTAATTATCAAGAGCTGCTTGATGGATTTCTTGCTGAAATAAGAAATGACATCAGAAGCCGTATAAGAAAAATCTCGATTGTTGGGAGTGAAATATTCCAGTTCTTTAGGATCCAGCCTGTTTGGATATTCTTCGAAAGTAGGCAGGATCACTCCGGTCTTACCTTTTGCTGGTGAGGTTCTCAAGAAGCAACTGATCAATTCTGCCGCTCCATTCCCTACGATGATTTGCTCTGGTGAGATTTCCGCATAACGGGCGGCTAATAGTGCGTTCACTTGCATTCCTGAGGGATATTCGGCCAATAGCGTATCGAAATTAACCCTCATCTCGTCTTTAAGGCGGCTATTTGGAAAATAGGGGTTTACTAAGTAGCAGAAATCCAGTAACATAGGGAAACGCCAATATCCACCAAACCGTTTGCTGTATAAGGTTAACGCTTGTTTTCCTTCAGAAAACAGAGCTTCTGCATTATGCAAATCTTGCTGATCGTCAATCTCGTACCATTTTTCCGAACCTATATTCAAAGCTTTGAGATCCGGTTTGTTTAATAGAGAAATTACTTTCAGCACTTGCTCGTAGTACTCTTTATTACCTAAAGCTTTGCAGTAGGCTTCCAGAAAAGGCACGTACTTGTTCGTGGAAAATTCCTTACTGAATTTGTAAATATTTACAGTCTTGTAATAGGTATCTTGGTGGTTGAACTCGAACGCTTTCTTGGAGATGAAGTTCAGGATATTATTCTCTTCGTCCAAGGTGACCACTGTTCCGTCCATCCAGCTTTGGTATTTGGTTACAACCGCAACGTTAGGATTGGGGTCGGCCACCAATTTTTTAAGGATATCATCCGCAAAGATCAAGTCTGATTCAAGGAGGAGAGTTTCTTGTTCTACCAAATAATTTTTCGCCAGATAAAGAGAGTATATATTGTTAGTCTTGTCATATACCTGATTCTCGATATATAAGATAGGTGTATTATCGATCCTGTCGCCTATCAAGGCTCTTACTTTGTCTCCCTTGTATCCAATGACAAGTATGATACGGCTTATACCCAGCTCACTTAATTGTTTTATCATGCGTTCGATCAGGGTTTGCTCGTGTACCTTGATCATGCACTTTGTGTTCTCCCTGGTCAATTCGCCAAGGCGTTTACCCATTCCTGCTGCTAATATTATCGCTTGCATAAAAATCTTTTTGTTTTAAAGATGCACCGGCTGCAGTAAACGCTGCAAAACACATCCTAATTATTGAGCCGGATACTTTTTCTTTTAAAAGAACGTTTAAACCTTGTTTTATTGTATGAAGTACCGTCCTTTTTTATCCTTTCATTAAAATGTCGTCAAAGTTATGTATAATTCTTGGATTAATCGTACTTTTGTATCTCTTTAAAGTACGTGTGAAACATAAGTAATAGATATAAATGAAAATAGCGATTGTAGGTACAGGCTATGTCGGGCTGGTAACGGGTACTTGTTTTGCGGAAATGGGGACTGAGGTCTTTTGTGTGGACGTGGATAAGGCAAAGATTGAGAATTTAAAAAAAGGCGTAGTTCCTATCTATGAACCGGGGCTAGACGAGATGGTGGCACGCAATTTCCAAGCAGGTCGTCTTCATTTTATGACTGATTTAAAAGAATGTTTGAATGAGGTCGAGGTGTTGTTTTGTGCGGTTGGTACACCTCCCGATGAAGATGGTAGCGCAGACTTGAAGTATGTGCTTGAGGTTGCCCGTACGGTAGGACGCTATATGAATAAATATATCTTGGTTGTTACGAAAAGTACGGTTCCGGTAGGTACTGCCCAGAAGATCAAGAAAGCGATTAAAGAGGAACAAGCTTTGCGGGATGTGAGTATTGAATTTGATATCGCTTCTAATCCGGAATTCTTGAAAGAAGGTGCGGCTATCAAGGATTTTATGAGTCCGGACCGAGTTGTTGTCGGGGTTGAGTCTGAACGTGCCCAAAAGTTGATGTCGAAATTATACCGTCCGTTCTTGTTAAATAATTTCCGGGTAATTTTTATGGATGTCCCTTCCGCTGAAATGACGAAATATGCGGCGAACGCTATGCTTGCGACTCGTATTAGCTTTATGAATGATATCGCTAATCTGTGCGAGATCGTGGGGGCAGATGTGAATATGGTGCGTAAAGGTATTGGTACGGATGCCCGTATAGGTAGCCGTTTTTTATATGCGGGTTGTGGTTATGGTGGATCTTGTTTTCCAAAAGACGTAAAGGCGCTTGTGAAGACCGCAGCTAATAGTGGTTATCAAATGCGTATCCTAGAAGCGGTGGAAATCGTAAATGAGGAGCAGAAATCGATATTGTTCCGTAAATTAATGAAACATTTTAGAGGAGATATACAAGGTAAGCGAATCGCTTTATGGGGATTGGCATTTAAACCGGAAACGGATGATATGCGAGAGGCTCCTTCACTAATCTTAATCAAAAAGTTGAAAGAAGCGGGATGTATAGTTTCTGCTTATGATCCGGTTGCTATTCCCGAGGCTCAAAGACGTTTACCCGCTGGGATGATTTCATACGGTAAAGATATTTATGAGACTGTGATAGATGCAGACGCACTGTTGCTTGTTACGGAATGGAAAGAGTTTCGTATGCCCTCTTGGTCTGTTATTAAGAAATTGATGTCCACGCCTTTAATTTTAGACGGACGCAATATTTATGATAAGACAGAGTTAGAGGAAGCCGGCTTTACCTATCATTGTATAGGTCGATAAATTTTAATTATATGAGATTGTATGAATCTCCGGATAGTTACGATCATTAGAAGGTTTATAGGCACCGAAGTAGGTGATGTAAATCTTCTTTTCTTTTGTGTCTACAGCATAAATACAAAAACTGTTACTTGATAGGCTATCTTCTTCTCGTATAACCTTATTGTATATCAATCCTTTTTCACTTGGAGCTTGATTGGTACAAAGGATCATTTTTTGCGGAACAAGTTTTGTACTTTCATTTTCTAATCCAGTCACGTCAAAATAGGCATTGCAGTGGATATGTCCACCTAGATAGCAGATAAATTCTCCTTTGCGATCACTGAAATCTGCCTTGACATTGATGGAGGCTAGGTCGATTTGATTTGGATATATTTTTTCTAATGAGGAACGAGTACGAAAAGCTTCGATGATTTCGGGAATCATATTCCACGCATGGACGTAATCCCCATCACATAAATAGGTATCGTTATTTACACTACGGCGTTGAAATGGATAATGAGTTAAGATAATAACGCTATGATGGTCTGTCATACCATTTTTCAATGCAGTGTTTATAAGCCAGTCTATTTGTTTCTGTGAGAAATATGCGTAAGATAAGGTATTATATTGGGATGCTGGTTGGTCTAACATATCAAGGGCAATGAAGCGGATTGTTCCTCCTTGAGGGTTTGGCAGATCTGAGTAATAATAATTCTCAGAACTGTTTCGGTTCATCGAATAGTTACTGTTACTGAATAATAATTCATTGATTTCATTTTTGTATAAGAAAGTGTTACCTACCTCTTCTTCGGAATTACTGTCGTGGTTCCCTGTACAAATAAAAGTGGGGATATGATTTTCGTCATAAAGGTAATGAAGAAATGAACGCATATATTCTTTCGCTTCCTTTTTCTTATCAATAGAAATAAAATCCCCAGTAGCGGTTATCGCATTGATTTGTAATTCTTGTTGATTTGCAAATTGGATAGATTGCCTTAAATTTATCGGTAACTCGTAATTATTGCTCGGAGACCAAGAGGATAAATGGGAATCCGAAATATGGACGATCTTAAAACGTTCATAACTTCCACTATCTGTTTTATTGTACATGATTTTTGCTAGCCTCTGAGCTGCAAGCTTATTATTTTCCCAATAAAAAGATTCATTCTCCCCGCTACGCAAGTTGAGGTTTTTCCAACCATCTTTACAGCCTGCTGATAAGATCAGTAGGATAAAAAGAGTATATATTTGTAAGGCCTTGTTATTCATAATCTATGGTGTATTAGAATAACGCAAATATAGGAAATATTTTGTTATTCTTTCATTCTAAACTTTTTTTTCAACGAACACCCACTACAACCGCTGCAAGGATCACTGGATTTTGGCTTCGTAAGCATTCGATAAACCTTATATGCGATATATCCGATAACCGAGATACCAATAACGCAAATTGCTATATCTTGCCACATACCTATAAATTTACCTTCTATATATTAACTAAATAAGACAGATGAAAGTTCTTAGCTGAATAAACCCACAAAGAAATTTCCCGTTTGATAAACGATGAAAGAAACGGTCCATGCTAGGACACAAGTATATACGATGACGAATATACCCCATTTCCATGAGCCAGACTCGTTGACAATAGCCGATATAGTGGCTATACACGGAAAATAAATCAAGACAAAAAGCATTAAGCTAATCGCTATGAGCGGTGTGAATATCAAATTATCTTCTGCGTTACGGTCTTGTTTCAAACGCTCCGACAACGCTTGGCTATCATCATCGGCATTCCCTGTGTATAATACGCTCAGCGTGCTGACAACAACTTCTTTCGCTGCCATACCGGTAAGTAAGCTTACACTCATTTTCCAGTCGAATCCTAAAGGAGCCAAGATCGGTTGAATTGTTTGGCCGATACGTCCGATATACGAATTCTGCTGATGGTCGATTGTCTTCAAGTGTTCTAACTTTTCTATCGTATCCGTTTTCTCTTGAGAATCCAATTCTGTATTTTCGATTTCCGCTATTTGGCGGTCAAACTGATCCCCGCTTTCCGAATGTCTGGGGAAATATCCAAAGAACCAAATGATGATAGAAGCGACTAAGATGATACCTCCCATCTTGTGCAAGTATTGTTTCGCTTTCTCCCACATATGGATCATGATGGATTTGCCGGTAGGCATCCGATAGGGGGGGAGTTCCATTACGAAAGGGACATCCTCTTCGTTAAATAGGAAGCGTTTGAAAAGACGAGCCATGATGACTGCCAGCAAGATTCCAGATACATATAAAGCTAATAATACAAAGCTGGCGTTCTTTGGGAAAAACGCCCCGGTCAACAATACATAAACCGGTAGGCGGGCACTACAGCTCATCAACGGATTAACCAACATTGTTATCATCCGGCTATTGCGGCTCTCTATCGTGCGGGAGGCCATGATAGCGGGTACATTACAACCGAATCCCATCACTAGGGGGATGAAAGATTTTCCGTGTAGTCCCATCTTATGCATGATTTTGTCCATGATAAAGGCCGCACGTGCCATATATCCGGAGTCTTCCATAAATGATATGAACATATACAGTATCAAGATATTTGGCAGGAACACGATAACACCTCCTACGCCACCGATGATACCATCCACCAGAAGATCTTTCAAAGGTCCTTCCGACATATAGCTGCGCACGAAATTACTGATCTCCTCGACCAATGCCTCTATCCATTCCATCGGATAGCCTCCCAAACGGAAAGTAGCCTCGAACATGATCCACATAAACAGGATAAAGATTGGGAAGCCTAGAACTTTATGTGTGACGAATAGATCGATGATTTGCGTACTCGTCGCCTCTTTGATCATATTTTGCTCGTAGGTCTCACGCAACGCTCCGGAAATAAAGCCATAACGGGCATTCGTGAATGCGGTCTCACAATCCTCTTGCAATAACTTTTCTATTTGGATGGTATTACGATCTCTTTCTTGAAAGGTCGTTTCGGCACCGGGTAACGTTTTGATAAATGTCTCTACCTCTCGGTCTCCCTCTAATAACTTAATGGATAGATACCGCTTTGATAAGCTTTTGGGTATATCTACGCTATTTTTCAAGGTCTTCCTAACGTTGCTGATCCCTTTCTCTAAAGATTCTCCATAATTAATATGGATATGACGGATGACAGGATCTTCCTCTTCGTATACCTTGATTACACGGTTAAATAGATCCTCTATGCCAAAGCCTGTTTTACTTACGGTCGGAATAATGGGTGCTCCGATCATTTTTGCTAAGGACTCATGATCAAACTTATTTCCATGACGTTGCAACTCATCATACATATTGAGGGCGATCACCATACGAACGTCCATGTCGATCAGTTGGGAGGTCAAGTATAGGTTTCGCTCCAGATTGGATGCGTCAATAACATTGATCACCACATCCGGTTGCTCTTCATTCAAATGCTTGCGCACATATAATTCTTCTGGTGTGTAAGCGGATAGGGAGTAGGTTCCCGGTAAATCTACGATGCGGAATGTATAGCCATTCTGTTGGAAGGTTCCTTCCTTGGCATCTACGGTCACGCCGCTATAGTTACCCACATGCTCATGTGCTCCGGACGCAAAATTGAAAAGAGAGGTCTTTCCGCAGTTCGGATTTCCAACCAAGGCTACGTTAATCGTTTTCCCTTTATGTAATGCGATGGCTTGCAATTCATTGTCGGAAGGTAGGATAAAAGAGTCAGCGCTCCTGCTCGTATCTTGTATCGAGGTAGCTTGTTCCTTCTCGAAATCCGCCGCACTAACGACTTCGATTAATGTGGCGTCTGAGCGTCGCAATGAGACATCATATCCCATTACACGATAGTGAATAGGGTCCTTGAGCGGAGCGTTTTGTATAACAATCACTTCTTTCCCTCTGATAAATCCCATCTCGATAATGCGTTTACGGAAAGCTCCTCGACCCATTACCTTTACTATAACACCTTTATCGCCTGTGCGAAGTTCTGATAATCTCATGTCCTATTAAAATGTTACGCAAAGGTAGCTTGAAAACTTCGTACCACCAATACCAACTAATAGGTATTTTTTTGTTTCTAGGGGTTGTTTTTCGAGTATTTTATTTATGTTTGTGCTGCAAATTTCAACTTTAGACAAATGAAACTACGAATTGCTTTGTTCGCCACCTTATTGGTTCTTCTGTCAGCTTGTTTTACAGGCTGTAAAAAAGAATTGAAGGATTTCTCTTTTAGTTATAAGTATGGAAAGTGTAAATAAGTACAAGTTAATGGTTTTGTTTGATAGTGACGAGACATTCCGTATCGAGGAGTATAATTATTATATGGACAATTTCGCCAAGAAACGAGACCCTAAAATTATGGAGGGGACATTGACTGATGAGGAGTTTGCTTCCTTAAAACCGATTCTGCAAAAATGTAATTTCTTTAAGATGAAAGACTCTTATGGCTTTGAGAAGGAGACGAATTGGGATTTAGGGGATATCAGGTCTCATTTATCAATACATTCTTAAATAATCATAAGAATAACCAAATGCTTTTAGCCAGAAATGGAAAATAAACGGAACCGGGTCCTGTTGTGCTTAGGCTCTAATTGGGATAAAGAGAAAAATATGGAGTGTGCGGCGGAGATGCTGCGTGCTCATTTTGTTTTTATACGGTTTTCCCAGCCAGTTTATACGGAACCGATCGATTGCCCATTATCAACTACATTCTTGAATCGGGTAGCTGTTCTGTATAGCGAGGAGAATCCGGTGCAAATAAAGAATGTCTTGAAAGATATAGAGTACCGCATCGGACGTAGGCCGGAAGATAAATCCTGTGGGCGTGTGCCGATAGACATTGACTTATTGCAGTGGAACGACCTGGTCTTGAAAGCTGAGGACTTGACTCGCGGATATGTTCTAGACGGCATTCGCTCGCTCCTTACCGCAGGAGAGAATGATGAATGGTGCCAATAGAAAACCAAAGGAGCCGCTGTTGCGGATCAATGCGTTAATACTTTTGCATATCAAAGAAAGAATTGGATTGTTCCGGTCTGCGTTATAAAATCCTTTCTCTACTTTAAGCTTGAACTGGTAAGGTGCTAATAAATCCTCATAAGTCTGTATGGGAAGGATTCGCTCGGTCCAATTACCTGTAGCCGGATCGCAAGTATTGTAGGGGTCTTCCGGGATTGGTAGACTCTTTTCTTCAATCACTTTTTGGATATCGGGATAGGTCAAGCCTCTAGTCTGTCGGGCCCATGTCTCTACCTCTTCTTGGGAGAAATCCGGGCAAAGCTTTGTTATGAATTGCTCTCGTAAAGTATAATAGTTGGGGGATTCCAAAGATCCGTTTTCGCACCCGATCATCATCTTATGTAACCGTTGTTGGACATACGGGTTGAATGGGGTGGAGGCTGTCGTGAATAGTAGATACATGGAATTGTTTATATGGATTAAATCTTTGAAGAACAAAGACAAATCATAGACATGCTCTATCAGGTCCGTAGCGATTAAAAGCTGGGGACAAACTTTGTTCCCTGCGCACCAGTTCGCAAGAACATCAGAATTTCCATGGAGTATGATGTCAGGCCCTGTTCCTATTATTTGTTTCAATAGCTGAATCGTCTCCACGGAAGATGGGTTAAGATCAATATAAATAACTTGTCCTATCCCCATGGATTTCGCCAGGATACTAAGGAAGCCGGTTCCTCCTCCATAATCGATTAGCGTGACATCGGAGATTGGGGTCTGTATTGCTTGAAGTCCTCTTTGTAGGCAATCCGCATATATATGCATGAAATAGCTTAACGCCGGCTTTAAGTTGCCGATGTATCGCTTATTATAATCGCTGATCGGTAATTTGTTATAGTCGATCGCTTTCAAACGCTCGGTTAATGTATGTAATAAATCACTTCTATTCTCTTTCATCATATATCATCTTGTATAAACGTTTCCCCTGATCTTTATTGGAAAAAGTAGGGAACAATAATTGTTTTCGTTTATCTATCGCCTCTTTATCTATAGGGAGGGCCATTAATCGTTCACAAGTCCGTATCATCTCATCCGGCGTATCGGCGATATGGCACAAAGGATCTAATCCGCTACCAGCTAGCATGAGATGATTGACAATCGTATGCCTTCCGGCGAATAAGCTGTTCAAAAGCTTTAATTTTAAGCCGGTATCTTGAAATGTGATCAGCATATGGATCTGTGCGTTATGGATCAATTCGTCCATACGTACCTTACAGGGATTTGCTTCTACTATTATATGTGGGTAGAAGGCGGCCGCCTCTCGTATCAAACGGGTCGGGTTCATGCCCGCTATTATGCAGGTGTGTTTTAATTGGCTGAAAACATGCTTGATGAGAAATAACACGGCTCGCTCATTCTCGATAACGGATAGCTTGCCATGATATAAAATATAATCGGATTTCCCTGGTTCAGCCGTAACTTGGTTATTCTTGTGGAAACAAGGAACAAACTCGATTCTTTGATTGGGAAATTGCTTTCGTAAATAGTCTGCGTCTGTCGTGGATACGGCGATTATTAGATTTGCGCACCGTACTATTTTCTGATAGGCTTGGAAACGCATGGCCTCTATCCTAAAAAAGGCATTGCGAATCAATCCTTCGCCCGACTTTGCCAAGTGGCGATAATAATCATGCTCGATATTGCATTCCCGAAATATCTTCATCCGGTTTCTTAAACGGGGGTCGTTCATATAATAACAGGAGTGGAGCCCCTCAAATAAGATCGGATAATCATTTTGTAAGAGATTCTTGATCAAGCGATGATCTTTACGGCTATATACATTGTAAGGGAGCCATGTTAAATTAGCGATTACCCCGGTACGGCGTTTATAATAGAAAACCTTGTCGCAAATACTTTCTAATTCCGATGCGTGAGGACGTTCATATTCAAAGCAATGTAATATGAGTTTCACACCACAAGCACGCAAGGCTTCCAGTTTATAATACACATCAATAACCCCTCCGTAATTGGCGGGATAAGGTATATTGAACGATACTATGTTGAGGTATTTATCCATTTGTTTAAATCTCCTCAAAGATACGCACAAATTGGTTCGCTTGCTCTTTTCGGGAATAATTTGATAGCTTATCCCGATCGACGGGTGAGGTTGTATATCCTTTTTCCTGCCATTCCTCATAGTAATGTTTCAAGAAATCGTATACCTCGTCTACGTGGGTAGCGGCCAATCCGGAATGGGTCTCCTTGATGGCTTCGGCGAGGTAAGCCTCATCACTCTGTACGCATAAGATAGGCTTTTCTACTGCGAGCGATTCAAAGAACTTAGTTGTCATGAAGCCTTTTGGACCAGACGTGTCAAACTTATTCGTCAAAGAAAGCAGCACCGAGCTTTTGTTCAATATGAGGGGAATATCGGATGCCGGTACATACTCATGATAATCCATGAAAGATTGCACTCCATGTCGTTCGGCCTCTTGGTGGATGATGGAGCGGGATTCTTGATCGGTATACCATACTACTCGAAAAGTTTCGGGGACAATGATCTTGTCCTTCATGAGATGGGTGATGGCCGCAAATAATAATTCTGGATTTCGGATCGCTAAGCTTAACAACCGTCCGGTATAGGTAATGATGAACCGGGAGGTCTTGATTTGTTGCGGGTAGAATAACTCGGGATCGAATCCGTTATAAATCAGTTTTACGTTAGGATTATATTGTTTGAGTACCTCCACATGCCAAGGCGATACGGTCGTTACACAATCTGCTACCTCCAAAGCGTTATTCCGCTTTCTAAGTAATCGTTTGCGAAATCGTTTTGTGATAAATGCGTCTAGCCATGGAAATGTGTGGAATTTATGCGATATGTATTCGTTGGAGGCGTATTGCTCGATAATATCTCGTAAATCCACGACGAAAGGGAGATTGGTATGGACCGCTAACGTCTTGGCGGCGGTTAAAGGAAAGGTGCGGTATGTGCTACACAATATTCCCTTGTACTGGTTGGTCTTTATCAAGGGGATGCATGCGTTGATTATTCTTATGTCTTTATAACCAAACAAGATGTCTAGAAACATGACCCATATCCATTCGATATACTTTGATATCTTGCCTGAAGCCTTGTAGTAGCGGACACAATACACGTTCGCATATCCTGTGAGAAATTCGAATGTATTGTCTTTTATGTATTCTGTCACTACGGTAACTTCCCACCCCATGCGTGTTAAATATTTGCATAGATATCCCATTCTGGGGGCGAAAGCGGGTGGGAACATATCACATATGATAAGGAGTTTATTCATGGATTCAATCAGGGTTATAAGAATAGACGAACGACTTCAAACGCTTCCGCATAGGTACATCCAGCCTGGACGCCCCGGGCTCTGGCTAATGAATAGATAAAGTCTTTGGATAGATAATCTCTCGCTCCTTGCGATTTATAGGCTTTCAATGATTCTACCTTTGTGCCGATATGGCACTCTTCCAGCCTTATAAAACATTGCGTGTTGAATGTCAAATTGTTCCAGATTAACTCATAACCTAATATATTCGTGTTTTTGAACGCTCGTAGCCCCTCTTGGGCGATCGTCGTATGATCTTGGTGGATGTCGTGCAAGCTAGGGATGAAGACCAGATCAAAATCGGAAGCTTTTTTCAGGCGTATTAACTCCTCTAATATCTCTTGTCTTGCGTATCCCAGTTTTCTTACTTCGTAATTGTATATGATTAGGTTTTCCGGTTCTATACCTAAGGTCTGGGTAGCTTGCTTGACCTCAGTCTTTAGGATATCTTCCGGAAAACCCTCGGGAACCGATTGCTGTGCGGTGGAGAAAGCCACGTAGGTCACTTTCTTACCCTCTTCTATCAAGCGTGAGATGGTTCCCCCCAATCCAAGTTCTCCGTCGTCCGTATGAGGGGCGAGGACTAAAATATTTTTACAATTAGTAATCATTCTTTCTTATTTATTTGAATACAGGGATTTTATTGTTTTTACAGCTTCGCTAATTCTTTCAATAGCTGGGCGTATAACTTACGTAAATAACTTCCAGATCCTTCTTGTACGGAGTCATTATGCCATAGTAAAACCAATTCACCTCCTACATTATTTACTTGTTCCACTAAATTCCGGCAATAGGTTAAAGCCCTATCAAAATCCAGTCCCATATATTTCTTCTCCTCTAGGGTACAATCCATTATGATAAGTGGATGCAGTCGGAGAGGAGATAGCCGACGGGTGATCGGATTGATCCAACGAACCGGGTAACAAGTCCCTAACCGGAACCCGGAGACATCGGCGTACCCCATGGTGAAATCGTCCGTAACCCCGGCTGCTTCTATTTGATCCATATCTTCTGGTTCTCGGATTGCCAAGAAATGATGACGGTTGAACCGAACATTTTTGCCGATATGATCTTCCAGATCGGTTTTCTCTTTTCGGATAAGGCTAGGAGTCGTACCCGCTTGGTAGCTACTATGTAAACCTATAGTTACATTATGCTCTAGAGCACTTTTTATCAATTTACGAATATCTTTATTCCTCAAATCGTAATGGGGTTTGTCGTGTTTGGCTTTGCCCCCGTTCCGGATAAATAGGATAGGGTGGCATTGTTCTTTCCCGATCAAGTCCTGAAGGATACTATTCTGGCGGAAGAACCAAGGGAAGGTATAAAACGGGTCTTTTTCAAGGGAACCAAATTTACCTTGAATGGATTTATATAGTCCTCTTCTATCTCTAATAGACCGTATCAAACCTTTCCACGAACGATATAGAGTCGGAGAATCTACGTCATGTGTAAGGTAAATCTTCCGGATTTGCTTTTTTACCTCGGGTACACGTAACCGGGATTGGCGTAACCAGCGACGAAGTAGCATGCGATATTCATCCACGATCGGACGATGTAAGAAACCGGCCCGGTAAGGTAAGGACTCTTTACCGGGAAACCTTCCATGCTCATCTCGAAGCCCACGCCGTACCATCTCCTCGTATCTGGAAATTAGAAAATAAGTACTTGCGATAATATCCGCATGAACCACCCATGTATCTCTTACCCATTCCTCTTTCGGCGAGCCGAATAACAAAGGGATACCCTGAACCTCTTGCAAGGGAAGTTCTGGTAAGGAAGCGGAAGTCCCGTATGTCTGTCCATCGAAAAAGCCGGATGGGATGATAACGACGTTATAACGGTCGAATTTATTGGGATCAGCCGTGTACCCGATCGTTTCTACCAGTTCGCTAGGGACGTCATCTCCTACAAGAAAACGTATTATATAATGTAAAGTACGATTTTTCATATCCATTTGCTTAGTTTAATGCGTGCTCTGTCTAATAAACTTAGTTTCCCCCTAGATATTGTGAAAAACGGGGTTTGGATAGCTCCGAACTCCCGGAAGAAACGTTCTACTCCAGGTAGCATAGATCCTTCGAAGTCAAATACCGTCGTAAATTGAGAAACGAAATGAAGGCATTCCCACAGGACGTAGCTTTGCGCTCCGGAACCTCTATAGGCCGGATTTCCTCCTCCTGCGAGATAGTAAGCCGATCGATCTTGCCATACGATGAAAGCGGCCGCATGTAAATGGCCTTGCTCGTCATAACCTCCCCATAAATCACCTTGTCCTCTTTGCCTACAAGTGACGATCAAATCTTTCAGTACATTCGTGTCTTCCTTGATCCGTACGTGCTGGCGGTCAAATGTTTGGGACTGTACGGTCAGGAACTCATCCAAGGGAATCCCCTTTTTTACGGATATATGGTATTTATGTTGAGCTTTCGTAATATTTCGCCGAATATTGGAGCTCATATTCTCCCATATCGCTTGATGATCCCGGATATTTTTTAATAAATAGGTATAACGTGTCGTTTGGTTATATCCCGCCCAATAAAACGGAAGCCAATCTGTGACGTCATAATTGAAATTTTGGAGGAAATACTGATAGCGTTTTAGTTCTTCCGTGAATTGTTTGCATAATTCTTGACGTCGTCCTAACTCGGTCGTATATTTCGTGTCGGAGGAACTTGCGGTGAACCAAGGGCCCATCGTTTGGGTGTAAGAAGGCATTGAGACAATATCGGAATGGGGGACGTAAATGGGGAGGGTTGCCTGTATCCTTCCCTTTTGTTCTATAAGTAAGACATCCCATTTTTTTTCTCCGCAAACTGTATCTAACCACCAGTCATGTGAGAAGATTGGTATATTTTTTTCAATATTGCAAAGTAAACGATATTTGTCTTTATTACTCATTACAATTTCGTATAGGGGCGGGGGTTGCCCGCCCCCGCAAATTACTTGTTGGCTTTTAATGCCTCAAATATTAATTCGGATAATTCGTCTGCCAATTCGGGATTGTCCTCGACACATTGTTTTGCCGCATCACGACCCTGTCCCAATTTGGTATCGTTGTAGCTGTACCATGAACCGCTTTTCTTGATGATATTCAGTTCTGAGCCAAGATCGATGATCTCTCCGGAACGGGAGATACCTTGCCCGAACATGATATCGAACTCTGCCTTGCGGAATGGAGGAGCCACCTTGTTTTTTATAACTTTCACACGCACTTGGTTTCCCTTGATCTCGTCACCATCTTTCAGCTTTCCAATGCTACGGATATCCAAACGGACTGAAGCGTAGAACTTCAACGCATTACCTCCAGTCGTTGTTTCCGGGTTTCCGAACATTACGCCGATCTTATCACGCAATTGGTTGATGAAGATACAGGTCGTATTCGTCTTATTGATTGCGGCCGTCAACTTACGAAGGGCTTGTGACATTAGACGAGCTTGTAGCCCCATCTTGCTGTCTCCCATATCACCTTCAATCTCGGCTTTAGGAGTCAAAGCGGCTACTGAGTCGATAACAATGATATCTACAGCGGATGAACGGATCAACTGCTCGGCTATTTCCAAGGCCTGCTCACCGTTATCCGGCTGAGAGATCCATAAGTTCTCTACATCAACGCCTAACTTTTCAGCATAGAAACGATCAAAAGCATGCTCCGCATCAATAAATGCGGCGATACCTCCTTTTTTCTGAGCCTCGGCGATCGCATGGATCGCTATGGTTGTCTTACCGGAAGATTCCGGACCATAGATCTCGACGATACGTCCTTTCGGATATCCGCCTACGCCTAGCGCTGCGTTTAAAGCGATAGAACCTGTCGGTATCACCTCGATATCCTCGATGCTCTCATCGCCTAGTTTCATGATCGAACCTTTTCCGTAGTTCTTCTCGATTTTATCCATTGCCGCACGTAAAGCCTTTAGCTTATCCGTGTTAGCGGCTGGTTTACCACCTTCTTCTTTCGCTTTTTCTTCGAACAAATTTTCTTCTTTTGCCATATGTGTCCTTTATAAATTAAGGATTTGATTTGCATGGTCTTTTGTCTTCACCTCTTTCGGCCCGATGATATTGGTAACAATACCTTCCTCGTTGATGATAAAGGTGGTCCGGAGAGTCCCCATGTATGAACGTCCGTACATTTTTTTCTCAGCCCACACACCAAACTGTTCTTGTAAGGTTGTGTCTATGTCCGCTATTAAACGGAAAGGTAAGTTTTGCTTTTGTATAAAACCTTGATGCGATTTGGCGCTATCTTTACTTACTCCGATGATCTCGAAGCCTTTCGCTTGTAAGGCTTGATAGCCGTCACGTAAGCTGCATGCTTCCGCCGTGCAACCGCTCGTATTATCTTTCGGATAGAAATAGAGCGCTACTTTCTTTCCTTGGTAGTCACTCATCTTTACCTCTTTACCATCTTGATCGGTTCCCAAAAATTCGGGAACCTTATCGCCTATTTGTATTGCCATATTACAATTCTAGGTCAATGTTAAACAATTCATGCCAAGGCAAACCTTGCTCATTCAGCTCTTTCATGAATGGGTCTGGATTGAATTCCTCCACATTCCATACACCCGGTTTCTTCCAAATACCTTGCATAAATAATTTGGCGCCGATCATGGCAGGAACACCGGTGGTATAGCTAACGCCTTGCGCTCCTGTTTCCAGATAAGCGGCATGGTGGCTACAGTTGTTGTATACGTAATAAGTTAATTCCTTACCGTCCTTGATACCACGGATGCGGCAACCAATGGAAGTCTCGCCTGTATAATTTTCTCCCAAATCACCCGGATTCGGCAGTACGGCCTTTAAGAACTGGATCGGAACGATTTCCTGCCCATTGTAAAGGATCGGGTCGATACGAGCCATGCCGATATTTTGGATGACACGCAAATGAGTCAAATATTCCTGTCCGAAAGTCATCCAGAAACGAGCCCGTTTGAGGGTCGAGAAATTTTTAGTCAGACTTTCCAATTCCTCGTGATACATCAAATACGATTCTCTCGGTCCTACGTTCGGATAATTCAATGCCTTATGTACGCTCAGCGGATCGGTCTCCTTCCATTCCCCATCCTCGAAATATTTGCCACGTTGAGTGATCTCGCGGATATTAATTTCTGGGTTGAAATTGGTAGCGAAAGCCTTATGGTGATCTCCGGCGTTACAGTCTACGATATCCAAATATTGTATCTCGTCGAAATGATGCTTTGCCGCATAAGCTGTGTACACACCGGTAACCCCCGGGTCGAAACCACATCCCAAGATAGCGGTAAGACCGGCTTTCTCGAAACGATCTTTATAGGCCCATTGCCAGCTGTATTGATATTTGGCTTCATCGAGCGGTTCGTAGTTGGCCGTATCTAAATAGCTAACACCATATTCCAAACAAGCGTCCATGATATGCAGGTCTTGATAAGGTAAGGCCAGATTTACCACCAAATCCGGTTTGAAGGCGTTAAACAAGGCAACGAGCTCTTGTACGTTGTCTGCGTCTACCTGTGCGGTTTGCACGTTCACATTCTTGATATCGGCAGCGATCTTGTCGCATTTACTTTTCGTACGGCTAGCTACCATGATATCCGTGAAGACATCCGCATTCATCGCTATTTTCTTAACAGCAACGGTACTTACGCCCCCTGCACCAATAACTAATACTCTTCCCATTTACTAATAGAATTAATCTTGTTAATATACAGTTTACAAGGTTTTCAACCAATGGACAAATATACGGCTTTTCCTTGACAATCCCTATAAAAGATTTATTTATTCATTTTAGAAGGGATGAAGGAAAAGAAAGACACAGCTAATGAATGTGAATACTGAAAATAGTCGTACTTTTGTCACATTTACTGTTTAAAGATTGGACATGAGATTTTTAAATTATGCCGGGGGTGTTTTTATTCTGCTTTTATTAGCGTTGGGGTGCAAACCCGAGGCGAAGCGGAGCCGTGTGTTTGTGATCCAATCTTTTCGGTGGGGCGACAAGAGTTATCCGGAATTAAACTCGGGCATCCGCACATTTTATCTCGACTGCGAGTGCTATATGGCTGAGGAGGAAGAGGAACGGATGTATAACTTTATCGATACGATCCGTCTTTGGAATCCCGACATCATCTCGGTGAATGATGATCAGGTTACCTATACGTTGATGGAATGCGGCTGTCCTTTTGTAAAGAAAGTTCCGGTTGTTTTCTCTGGCGTCAATTTCCCTAATTGGGATTTGCTGGAAGAATATCCGAACGTAACAGGTAGTTGGGACAAGATTGATTATAAGGAAAACCTTCGTTTGATTGATCAGCAAATGGGAAAGTCTCGTATTTATATCAATAATGCCATCAAGTTCACGACTTCAGGCTATATAGAAGTGGGGTACTATCTCTGTACGAAAGGCGACTGTTTTCATATTTATGTAGAAGACACGGGTATCGGTATCCCTGAGGAGAAACAGAAGCAAGTATTTGATCATATTTGCAAATTGGATGAGTTCGCACAAGGCACCGGACTCGAATTGGCGATTTGTCAAGTGATAGCGCAGCATTTCGACGGTGAGATACAATTGAACTTGGAATATGGTAAAGATAGTCGTTTTACGCTAACTTTGCCTAAAGAACGTATAGGTTGACAAAGTATGGAGCAAATAAAGGAACTTTCACGATTTATCAAGGAACATGCGTCGGATGATTTGAATCGTCTGTTGCTTTCTGCCTCTCGTTATCCGGGGATTGATATTCCTTTCGTGGTGGATCAATTAAAATCCCGGCGGCAGATCAAGGATAAACTGCCTTCATGGTATCAAAACGATCGACTGGTTTTTCCGGCGAAGATAACGGTGGAGCAATGTTCCTCGGAACAGACCGCCTTGTACAAACAGAGGTTGGTAGAACCGCACGCACATGTATGTGATTTAACCGGAGGATTGGGGATCGATAGTTATTTTTTCTCCCTGAAAGTACGGCAGGTTACTTATATCGAACGCTTTCCTGTTTATTGCGAGGCGGCTATTCATAATTTCAAGGTCTTAGATGTTGGTAATATAACGGTATTGAATGGTGATTCTACAGAGTTGATAGATAAGATCGATGGAATAGATGTGTTTTATATCGATCCGGCTCGTAGGGGAGAGGGAAATAAGCGGGTTTTTGCGCTGCAAGATTGCGAGCCGGATTTGACAAAGTTGGTTCCTGTCTTGTTTAGTCATGCCCCTAAAGTGATTGCGAAACTATCCCCGATGGCGGATATTCATATGACGATGGATTTGCTTCCGGATGTGACAGCCATACAGGTACTTTCGGTGAAAAATGAATGTAAGGAACTTTTGTTTGTGTTGGAACGAGGCTCGAGAGGCGGTAGCCCTCGGATCTGTTGCGTGAATTTTATCTCGGAGGAAGAACCGGAATTGTTTACGTTCTCAATGGAGGAAGAGCGGGAAGCTGTCGTCTCCATCCGTGGGGAAGTCAAGCGTTATTTATATGAACCGAACGCTTCCATCTTGAAGGCGGGTGCGTTTAAAGCGGTCGCTATTCGTTTTGGGTTGAGTAAATTGCATGTCAGCAGTCATTTATATACGTCGGATGATGTAGTTCCTTGTTTCCCGGGACGTTCTTTTGTGGTAGACGAGGTGATCCCCTTTACGAATAAACAATGTAAGACTTTGTCGAGACTGATCCCTCAAGCGAATATAACAGTCCGCAATTTTCCTCTCTCGGTGGATGAGTTACGTAAGCGAACCAAAATTGCGGATGGAGGAACCATTTATCTTTTCGCCACTACTCTGGAAAATGGGGATAAGATACTTATCAAAACTCACAAGCTTGCACTTGATATCCTTTCCGGTTAATAAATACGTTCCTTATGTTCATTCTGATTGAATACATCGAGGACACCACTATAATAAACTGGCAGGAACAGCGGGCTTTTGATTATGCTACTGTTTCGAATATCGTCCGAAGATAAGGTAAGTGAAACAAAAAACAGGTCGAATATTAGACTTTTTTAAGCGGTTAAGTGAATAACATGATCAATAATTGGGCGGAAATCACCCGGATGAACATGGATAACGGGTAAACCGTAGCGTAAGATACGGAAGGTTCATCGCCCTCGACGGTTGTATTGGCATAACTCAAGGCCATCGGATTGGCCATGCTTCCGCATAGCATACCTATGTTGTGGGCGTAATCCAACTTGAAAAATTGCGAGGCGATGAACCCGACGACTAAGACTGGCACGATCGTTAATAGGAAACCGAGGCCGATCCATAATAATCCTTCGGCACGGAAGACGGTCTCGAAAAAATGAGCTCCAGAGTCAATTCCTAGTCCCGCCAGATAGATCACTATACCGAACTGCCGCATCATTAGGTTTGCGCTCTGGGTGGTATAAGTTGTTAGGTGGAAACGGGGGCCGAACGCACCCATCAAGATTCCAACGATGATTGGTCCTCCGGCAATACCCAGCTTGATGGAGGTACTCATTCCTGGTATGGCGATTGGGACCGCCCCGATTAATACGCCCAGCGTAAGTCCAACGAATATGGCAAGCAGGTTGGGGTTATCCAGCCGTTTCAACTCGTCTCCCAAGATTTTACCTACGTTATTCACAGAATTAGCCTCGCCTACGATCGTTAGTTTATCCCCGATCTGCAGACGGAGGTCACGGGAGGCCACCAGATCGATACCCGCTCGGTTTACTCGGGTGATGTTGATCCCGTATAGGTTGCGGAGCCGGAGTGAGCCTAGCTTTATCCCGTTTACCCGGTTGCGGGTTACGACAATACGGCGGGAGATCAATTGGCTGTCGATAGCGTTCCAGTCAATATCTTCTTTATTCCAGTCTGTAGTCTCTTGTTCTCCGAAAAGTACCTTGATGGATTCTACATCTGCCTTTACGGATATAATAAGCAAATGGTCTTTTTCCTTTAAGATGGTTTCAGAGGTGGGGATCGTCACCTTTCCATCCCTCCAGAGGCGGGAGATCACGAAATGTTTCTCTGTTAATTTCATAACCTGCTGGATACTCTTATTGTAAATAGAGGGGTTTAATACCTGAAATTCCGCTACGTTTGTCGTCGTGTCTTGCTCCTTATGTGTGTTTTGTGTCTTTTTAGCGAATAAGGCCCTCAAAATGATAATAGCCAGAATTACACCTACAACTCCTAATGGATAAGCTACGGCACAGGCCAAAGCCATATCCGTTATGTTTCTCGTATTTTCTGGGTCCATCTGTAAAAGTGCTTGCTGGGCGGCACCTAGAGCTGGGGTATTCGTTACGGCACCGGATAGTAACCCTACCATAACGGGGACAGAGATTCCTGTTATCCAATGAAACATCAACGTCAAAATCAACCCTAAAGCGATTACTCCTAATCCCATCGTATTCATTTCCACCCCACCTTTTTTTAAAGAAGAGAAGAAACCGGGACCTACCTGCAATCCCAAGGTATATACGAAAACGATAAGCCCGAAATTTTGGGCGAAGTTCAGCATGTCCTTATTTACGACAATACCTAGATGCCCTGCCATAATACCGGCGAAGAATACAAAAGTGATGCCTAATGAAATGCCAAATATTTTTAGCCGCCCTAAATACACACCAATCGCCGCCACGATAGAAATGATAGCCACGGCCTGTATCATCGAAGGTTCTGTAAGCGTCTCAAGTAACCAATTCATAAGCGTTTCTTTTTTGCTTTAGGAGCGCGAAAATACATAAAACAAAGCAATTAAAAAAATTGTAGTATCTTTGCCCTCAAAATAACGATGATACAGGGTGAGGGAAACGATGGTTAAATATATAAAGTGGTTGCTTCCGGTACTTTTTATTGCGTACTATAGTAGCATTTTGCTTTTTACGCACGTCCATGTGGAGCATGGTACGACTATCGTGCATGCGCACCCTTTCAAGAAGATGGCGGACG
>ERZ778496.275-NODE-275-length-57600-cov-7.020297_pt1 | contig 57600 bp, 61 predicted proteins | sample MGYA00433099_ERZ778496 | MGnify/ENA primary metagenome ERZ778496 (study PRJEB29527, sample SAMN07138962) | mouse gut metagenome | material: feces | host: mouse | place: China:Nanjing | collected 2016-01-25 ...
TCGTCCCTGTGTTACTTACGTTAGTTATGCTCCCTGTGTTGGTATTTTGCAATGTTTGTCGAAAAAGATGTAATCCTGTAAAGGCTATACGGGCAAAGCCTTGATTCCTTTAGGGTAAAAAAGCGGAAGCTTGATTCTTCTGTCTTGCAGGATTACATCTTTTTGCGATAAAAAGAAACCAAAAACATCAAGATAAAGATATCTTTTTATTGATGAATGTAACGTGTATCGCAAAAGCTTCCTGCGTGGATATTGCTAAAGGCATTTTTGAGCGATTTGAAAAATTGGGGATTTTGCTCCTCCATATTTTTAAGAAATTGCTTTGTCGCCTCACGCGCGAAAGGCTTTTTATCAGAATCTAGCCAATTAATAGGGCAGTTACAATCTGGTGCGATGTAGATGTGATTATGCGCGATGAAGTCAATAATCTGCCTCTCCCGCACGAAAATCAGCGGACGTATCACCTCTAGGCCATTTTCTGCACGATAAATAGGTGGCATAGAGCGCATTGCACCATTATAAGTAAGATTCATAAAAAAGCTCTCCGCAGCATCATCAAGATGATGTGCTAGGGCGAGTTTATTATACCCTCCCTCTAAAGCCTTGCTATATAATGCTCCTCGCCGCATACGTGAGCAAAAGCTGCAATAAATTGTCCCCTCTCTTTTGTTTTGCTCTAAGATTTGGTAAATATCCGTGCGGTAGAGTTCGTAAGGGATTCCAAGTTTTTGACAATATTCAAAAATATATTCATATTCCCCGCCTCTGCCGTAATCTACCGTTAAGGCTTTGAAAGTAAATTTAAAGGGCGCGTGTTTTTGCATATAGGCAAGGAGTGTGGCAAGTAGGATAGAATCTTTGCCCCCGCTTAAGCCAAGTAGCACTTTATCACCTGCTTTGATAAGGTTATATTGCGCATTTGTCTTGCCCACTATGCGAGTAATTTTTTTGCTTATCGTGGGGGAGGTGCTAGATTCTAATAGATTATTTTCTGGACTCATTTTCATTATCTTTATTGCGGGTGAAGTAATTTCTATTACGATAGATTAAAAAACATAAATATAGCCCCATCGCACTAGCAATAATGATTTTTTCATATAGTTCCATTATGCCCCCTTAAATACCCACAAAATAGCCGCTTCTTGAATCAAAGTAGCATCGTACTTGATAATAGCAATATGCTCATTTTGGTTAATATACCACTCAATAATGCCCTGCAAAGTATCAAGCTTATTAAGTCTAGAGGCGATATTCCCCTCAAGTTTAAGATATACATTTTTATGATTTTTAGGATTGCTTAAAAAGAGGATTAAGAGTATAGCCCATATAATACATATTACTGCGACGATAAGAGAAAGACTAAAGACCCCTACCGCCTCATAGAGCCACCCTCCGCACATACCCCCAAGTGCTGAACCCACATAGCCAAGCGTAGTAAAAATACCAAGTGCCGCTCCCTTTTGATGTGCCTTAGGATAGCGACTAGCTAGAGATTGCATAATCGGCTCAAGCACGGCAAAACCCATAAAAAACACTATCATCATCAACAATATAAGCCATTTTTCACTCTCTTTGACTGCATAAGCCATAAGAAAGTATGAAAGCACAAATGCACAAATACCAAAAAGCATAACGGCTTTAAATTGCCCCTTTTTTTGCGCAAAAATTGATGCAGGACCCATAGCTAAAGTGCCTATGATCGCCGAAGGAGTGTAGATAAGCCATAATTCGTCTTCATCTAGTAAAAAATGATGGATGAGAGCGAAACTTACACACACAAAGGTAAGAATCATTAAGAACTTTTGCAAAAATGCGCTAAGATACATAATCAGCAGATTCTTATCGGTAAGGAGATCATGAATCTTGCTATCATTAAAATGATATTTGACATTAGGTGTATTAGGCACTTTCCAATACAATACAATCAATGAAAACACGCACAAAACGCTAGTGATAAGAAAGAGCATATTGGAGCCAAAATGACTTGCAATAATAGGGCTTAAAAACATAGCAAGCACAAAACTCATAAAGATTCCCGCGCCCATCACCGCCATAGCCTTATTGCGTTCCTCCTCGCGCACTAAATCAGCCACTTGTGCGCTCACCACACCGCCAATAGCCCCAACACCCTGTAAGAATCGCCCAATAATAAGCATAGTAATATCATTAGCAAACGCACACACTAAAGAGCCAAGCAGAAAAATCAATAAACCAATGCCAATGATATGTTTGCGATTGTATTTATCACTTAAGATTCCAAAAGGCGTTTGAAATATAATCTGTGTGAGCGCATAGCCACCCGCTGCTAATCCCGCAAGAAAGGCAGTCGTGTGAAATTCATCAGCATAAAGCCCAATAATAGGCAGCACAATAAAAAGCCCAAAAAATCGCAAACTCGCAATGAGCGTCAGAGGAAGCAGATGTTTCATCATTATATTTGCCTTTAAGGGCGATTAGAGAGTTTCGCAAATAGTGATAGATTTGATAATATCACCTTGCTTCATCTTATCAAGCACATCAAAACTTTGAGAATCTTTTCTATCGATACCGCCAAAAACCGTATGTTCTCCATCAAGATGAGGCTGTGGAGCAAGGCAGATAAAAAACTGACTCCCGCCCGTATCACGCCCAGCGTGAGCTATAGAAAGGGCACCTTTTACGTGCCTGTGTTTGTTATTTGCTACTTCGCATTTGATACGATAGCCCGGACCCCCTGTGCCATTACCCACAGGGCAGCCACCTTGAGCGACAAAACTAGGTATCACACGATGAAAAGTAAGCCCATTATAGAATCCGCTTTGTGCTAGTGTGGCGAAGTTTGTAACACTTTGTGGCACATCTTGAAAAAGCTTTAATGTCATTGTGCCATATACTTCACCATTGGGACTAGCTACTTCAATAAGGGCGTAATTACACTTTGATAACTCCTCTTCTTTGATGTCAAAAACTTTTAATTCTTCTCTTTGCATTTCCTCTCCTTTTATTATTGTGTGGCATAAAAAAGTTGGCGGATTCTACCGATATTAGTTTAATCATTTTTGAATGAAGGAGCACAGGAGTGCTAAAGCAAAATATGGCTCACATGCTTATATGGACTATAATATGTTTGATTTATTTGGGTTTTGCAGGAGTGCTTAATGCTTCTGAAGATTCCGTAGAGGCGGTAATGGAAGGCTATGAAAGCCCGCAAAAACTTTTTAGCAATCTTGATACAATACATACAAATGAAAGTCCTGCCTTTAAACAAGAACAATCTCGCGCCATAAACACTGCACAAGCTCCCTCTCAAATCGCTTTAGATTCTAAAACCATACAACCCACAGCTCCTACACAATGGATTTATAGCACTGCCATCATAGAAGTTTCTTTTACTGATGGCTCATTTAAGAGAGGACTAGGGACATTGCTCAAAAATGGCTTTTATATCACATCAGCGGAGATTCTCTACAATGGTGATATTGTGCCTAGAAAAGTGTATGCTAAAATGCAAGATGATTTTAATGAAAATATGATGTGTGTAGCAAGTCTAAAACTTAAAGTACTTGATTTAGATACAGGACTTGCTTTACTGAAAGTCTCACAATTTGTAGATAGCTTTTGTCAAGTTCGCGCTAAGAGCTATTATCAAGATAGAATCTACAAACGTTTTGGGATTGATGTGTTTGCTTCAAATGCAGCTATTGCACCCCAAACACAAGCATACTATCCTTATTTGGACAATACATTTGTATTTATCCCTCAAAGTATCAAGCTTAACAAACCTGCTACATATTACGATTTTGCACAAAAAAAAGAACGTGCGTATGGCTTTGAATTAGAGCACGAATCTTATGAAGAATTTACCTATGGTAGGGCATTTTATGATGAAAAAGGTGTTTTTTTGGGGATCATGAGCAGAACAGTGGTGGGCTATGTGCCTGTTTTTGTCAGTCGTAATGTCATACAAGATTTTTTATGTGATGTGCAAGATAAAGGCATCATTAATGAAAATTTTGTGCAAAAATCCTGTCAAAAACTTGGTTCTAAACGGCAACGTTTCTTTACAAATTTTTACTAATGGTGAGTATTCTATGCTTTTATCTAAACTATAACTTTGGCTTTTAATTTAGATAAATATATAATTTTTTAGGTAGAATATACCCTTTGATTTTGCTACATAAAAATTTACAATCTTAAAGGTAAGGTTTATTAATGAATAAGTCACGAGTGGTTTTAGCGGGTATTATTATCTCATTGTTTGTAAGTTCGGCATTATTTGTAGGATTATGGGCTGATGAAGCACAAAAAGCCAAGCCCAAAGTACAGGAAGCCAATAAATTAGAATCCTTCAAGAAATTACGCCGTATTATGGGGATAGTGGAGGAAAATTATGTTGATGAATTAAGCTTTGATGAGATTGTAGATAAGGCTATTGATGGGTTATTAAGCAATCTTGATGCACATTCAAATTATCTTAACAAAAAGAAATTTGATGACTTACGCGCTAACACAGATGGCGAGTTTGGCGGGATTGGTATTACCGTGGGGTTAAAAGATGGGGCTTTAAGCATTATCGCACCTGTTGATGGCACACCCGGGGATAAAGCAGGGCTAAAAAGCGGTGATGTTATCATAAGAGTAAATGATAAAAGCACGATTGATATGAGTATTGATGATGCGGTGAATCTTATGCGTGGAGCGCCTAAGACAAAGGTTGAACTCACTATTGTGCGTAAAGGTGAGGCAAAGCCACTTGTGTTTAATATCGTGCGTGATATTATCAAAATAGATTCTGTGAAGGTGCGTAAGATTCAAAATAGTGATTTTGTATATGTGCGCATATCCTCATTTGATAAGAATGTAACACGTAATGTATCAAGTGAGCTAAGGCAAATCGGTAAGTTGAAAGGTATTGTCCTTGATTTACGCAATAATCCCGGTGGTGTGCTTGATCAAGCAGTAGATTTAAGTCGATTGTTTATAAAAAGTGGTTTGATTGTTACTCAAAGGGGACGCACAAAAGGTGAAAATATTGAATATAAGGCGAAGAGTGCGCCTTATGCAGACATACCCGTAGTAGTGCTTATTAATGGTGGGAGTGCGAGTGCAAGCGAGATTGTAGCGGGTGCATTGCAAGACCATAAACGAGCCGTCCTTATAGGAGAGCAGACATTTGGCAAAGGTAGTGTGCAGACAGTTATGCAGCTAGACCAAAATGAGGGACTAAAGCTCACTACTGCAAAATATTATCTCCCTAGTGGGCGGACGATTCAAGCGGTAGGGGTAACGCCTGATATTGTCGTATATCCGGGGGTTGCACCAGAGAATGAAAATAGCTTTAGCATTAAGGAATCTGATTTAAAAAGGCATTTGCAAGGAGAGCTTGATAAAATCAACGCACAGAATCTTAAGACAGAAACTGCTAATGAAGATAAAAAGCTCATTACTCAAACGATGATTTACCAAGATATTCAGCTAAAGACTGCCATTGATGTATTAAAAGCGTGGAATGTAATAGGCACTTTTAATCCAAGTAAATAAGGAGTAGTGATGGAAAAACAAACTATGCTTTATGAGGGGAAGGGCAAGAAGTTGTTTGCTACAAATGATGTAAATAATGTGATTGCTGTTTTTAAAGATGATTTGACTGCATTTAATGCCGAAAAAAAGGGCACAGAATCTGGCAAAGGTGCATTGAACTGCCGCATTAGCACTTTGCTTTTCACACTCTTAGAACAAGCAGGTATAAAGACGCATTTTGTAGAGCAACTCAGTGAAAATGAAATGCTTTGCAAGAAAGTATCCATTATCCCCATAGAAGTGGTAGTGCGTAATATTGCCACAGGCTCACTCACCAAACGTTTGGGTATTGAAGATGGCAAAGTGATTCCTCATACACTTGTGGAGTTTTATTACAAAGATGACGCGTTAGGCGACCCACTCATTAATGATGAGCATTGTAGAATCTTAGGTTTGGTTGAAAATCAAAGTGATTTGGAGATTCTTAAAACCCAAGCACGTAAAGTTAATGAAGTGTTAAAGACATTTTTTGATAAAAGGGATTTAAAACTTGTTGATTTTAAGCTTGAGTTTGGACGTGATAATAAGGGTGAGATTATCCTAGCCGATGAAATTAGCCCCGATAGCTGTCGCTTATGGGATAAGGCTACTAATCAAAAGCTTGACAAGGATAGGTTTAGACAGGATTTAGGCAATGTGAAAGTCGCCTATGAGGAAGTTTTGCGACGTATGTTAGAAACTAAATAAGGAATGGGATATGAAAGCAAAAGTGCTTATTTCGCTTAAAGAGGGAGTGCTTGACCCACAGGCAAAGGCTATTGCACACGCTTTGTATGTACACGGCTTTGAATCTTTGCAAAATGTAAAACTCTCAAAAGAAATTATTTTGGATTTAGATGAAAGCGATGCGCAAAAAGCTTATAAAATCGTGCAAAATATGTGCGAGGAGCTACTTGCTAATGTGGTTATTGAAAATTATGCTATTGAGATTCTATAATGAATGTAGCTGTTATCCGCTTTCCGGGCACAAATTGTGAATTTGATACGCAATATGCCTTTGCTAAACTTGGGGCAAATGTATCTATTGTGTGGCATAAAGATGAAAGTTTGCCCGATAATGCACAGCTTGTCGTAGTTCCGGGAGGCTTTAGTTATGGGGATTATTTGCGATGTGGGGCAATCGCGCAGTTTTCGCCCATTATGCAGGCTATTAAGCATTATGCAGATTCTGGTGGCTATGTGCTAGGGATTTGCAATGGCTTTCAAATTCTCTGTGAGGCGGGGCTATTACCCGGTGCGTTAATACGTAATGAGAATCTGCATTTTATTTCAAAAATGCAAAAATTAAAAGTCGCTAATCAAAATAATGTATTTTTACGCTCTTATTCTAAGAATCAAGAGCTTAAGCTCCCTATAGCCCACGCTGATGGAAATTACTTTATTGATGAAGTGGGATTAGAAAAACTTAAAGCAAACGGACAAATTTTGCTTACATATACAGGTAACCCCAATGGCTCAGTAGAGGCTATCGCGGGAGTGTGTAATGAAAATAAAAATGTCTTTGGGCTTATGCCTCACCCTGAAAGAGCCATTGAGGCTATACTTGGCAGTTGCGATGGTGTGGCAATGCTTGATAATTTATTGCAGATTCCATTAGAGGGATAAAATGCCACAAAAGTTACAATATACCATTTTAGTTATGCTGCTATGTATAGGGAGTGTTTTTGCAGATACAAAGCCAAAGATTGCCTACCTTAATGTGCAGTTTCCTAATGCAGATACAAGCCTATATGTAGGACAACATATTGAGGTGAAATATACTCTTACCTTGCTTTCAGGGGCAAAGCTTGTAAGCACAGACTTGGTGGATTTCACCTCTAAGAACAATATAGTATTAAAAAATAAAAACCCAGATTGGAGAACAGGCGATAATGGGACATTAGTAAATATCTATACATATAATATTACAGGTAAAAATGTAATAATCCCTCCTTTGCGCATAAAGGCTATATCAGGTGATGGAAGCTATGAGGAAGAGGTTGTATCTCAGGGTGCCACTTTTCAAGCCATTGAACTCTCAAACAATCCCAATTATAATCACGTTATCGCTGATATGATGGAAGTAGTGGACTATCGTGTGAAAGAGTATGACGAGGCAAATAATATTATTATCTTTCAATTTGAGAGCAAAAATGCCAACCTTAGCCATATGAAAATTGCGCAGTATCCTAAACAGGGCTTAGAAAATAGCAAGGTGGTTGATGGCATCACTTATGGTATTTATTATGTAGTACTTGATAAGTCTATTCGCTCTCTCTCTTTTGAGTATTTTAATTTAGCACAACGGCAGTTTATCAATATAACATTGCCCATTCAGCTCGTGCGAAATACAATCGATGAGGGTGGGGACATTAAACCACGTAATACGTTTTTAATATTTAAAAATCTATTTATAGGTGCGGCAATTTTATTTGTTGGGCTTATTTGCATAGTGTTTAAAAAAATCCGCAAAATAAGTTTAACTATACTTATTCTACTTATACTTATTCTAGCTTATAATATATTTTTTAGTGCTACTTCAGGTATAGCACGAGTGGGAGCAAATATAAGCATTATCCCCACACATAATTCTACTATTATGGAAGTGGTAAAAGTCCCTACACAAGTAAGTATTATCGGGGAGTATGAGGATTACTACAAAGTCGTTATAGAATCTAAAGTTGGTTGGATAAGGAAAGAATATGTTAGCAAAAATTAAGGCACTCTTTGCCACTCTCTCAATCGCGATTTATTTACCCATCATGATTGTCCAGATTTACATTACGCGCAATAGGGCAAATGGTAGATGGGCGAGGCAGCAATGTCGCTGGTTTTTTAGTCTTAATGGTTTAAATGTAGAGCGCATAGGAGAATATGACAAAGACGCGCAACTTTTGGTAGTCAATCATCAAAGCGTAACAGATATTATCTATTTTGAGGCATTTCACCCAGCCAATCTATGCTGGGTAGCCAAGAAACAGCTAGGTGAGATACCAATTTATGGACACGCTCTTAAAGCCCCTGATATGATACTTATTGACAGAGAGGATAAAAATGGCATTGTCTTTTTGCTTAAAGAAGCAAAAAGGCATCTTAGCAATCATCGCACAATAGCCATTTTTCCTGAAGGGACAAGAAGTAAGGGTGAGGAAGAGTTTTTACCCTTTAAGCCTGGGGCGAAGATTCTCGCTTCAAAGCTCAAGCTTAGAATCCAACCAGCCGTGCTTATTAATACCCGCAAGCTCTACAATAGCTCTCCTATGGAAACACAAACCAATAAGGCAAGAGTAGTGCTTATGGACGCCTTTATGCCAAACTTTGAAGATGAGCAATGGTATGAAAAATTACGAGATTCAATGCATGAGGTATATATCAAGCATTATAATGAGTTAAATAAGGAGGCTTTAAGAGAGAAATAGGCACAATCAAGGCTTTTAAACACGGGGTGTTAGCTCAGTTGGGAGAGCGCAACGCTGGCAGCGTTGAGGTCAGGGGTTCGACCCCCCTACACTCCACCATTTTCATCTGCTTTTCGCATAGTGCTAAAAATAAATCTAATTCGTTGGAAATACAAAAACCAACCCTATCAATATATTTATCTCTCACATTTTGGATAGCTTCAGCTATATCCTATAACATCATATTATTTTTCAAGATTTGCTTGATGGATAAAGTAATATTTACCACTAAGTTAATCACTCGCTGTCCTTATTCTCTCTCTGCTAATTGAACCTACAAGCATAAATAAAGATTTCATATCTCCCACCCAAATTTTTTCTCGAAAAGGCTAAGCGAGAGCGTTATGGATAATCAAAATAGAATACAGCTCTTTTAAAGTCTTTGCAAATAAAAACATTATATAATACTTTTTGCAATCCATCAAAGGACATATATGGCAAATAGTATCAAAACACTTTCTCTTGCACGAATTTATGAAATGATGGGACTCAAAGAAGATGCGCTTAAGATATATCGGGAGATTCTCTTAGAACGCCCAGAAAACAAAGAAGCCCAAATAGCAATTAAACGTCTTATGCTTGTACAAAAGCATTTCCCTCCTGTCAATGAAGAACAAAAACATATATTTATGGAGCTGTCTACACAAGAGGATATACTTCAATTTCAAAGGTGGCTACTGCAATGGAACTCAAAGATTTAATACTTGAAACACTTAATGAACTCTCCCAACCCAATGAAAATTCTATGGATTTACAAAAAAATATCTCCATACATACTACACCTATCTCTACTCCAGCATATCCTCAAAATATTCCAAATATTCCAAAAACAAATGAATCTTTACGTGAGGAATATGAATTTTTAGAAATGCTCCAAGAGCGTTTATTGGTGCTTTTTGAAGGTTTAAATGCTCCACAGAATCATAATTTACAAACAAAGCTTAGCCTTACTATTAACTTCCTTGAATACCAACTTAGCATTATTGCTGAACGATTAAATGATTTAAGAAAATAATCTTGTTAAATTTACATTTGCCAATATCACTTACAATCCTTCTTATCCTTTGACCCGAATGAGATAGGGCAAGGTGATGGATTAACCCATTGTGGGTGTCATCTCAAAAACAAGGAGGTTATCCCCCTCCAGCTTCCTCCTTGTTTTTAGATACTCACATTAAACAACCAAACCTTTATGGAGCTGCTCAAGACCCCCACTTGAGCAGCTTCCTTTTTTCAATCTCCTATAATTCCTTTCTGTCTTGCTTTATATGAGGCGTATTTCCCTTAAGCTATCTAAAAAGTGTTTTGTTATACAATTTCCGCTTACTTTATACTTACTCAATTAAAGGTTTTGGATTATGCTAGAAGTTTTAATGATTGAAGATGATGTAGAATTAGCAGAAATTATCACAGGTTATCTTAAGCAATATGATATGAATGTTACTAATTATGATGAACCCTACACAGGTATGAGCGCAGTAAATGCCAAACACTTTGACATTTTACTCCTCGATTTGACATTACCTAATCTTGATGGGCTTGAAGTGTGTAAAAGAATAGCAAAGCAAAATAGTATCCCTATTATTGTCTCTTCTGCAAGAAGTGATGTAGATGATAAGGTCGAGGCACTTAAATCCGGAGCCGATGATTATATCTCAAAGCCCTATGACCCAAAGGAGCTTGTAGCGAGAATCCAATCTCTCCTTAGACGCTACAATAAGAAAAATGTCAAAGAACAAGACAAAGAAAAAGATAGTGTGTTTAAAATCGATAAGTATAGTCGTCAAGTTTTCTTTAAAGACAAAAAACTTGAATTAACTCGCGCAGAATATGAGATTCTCACATTGCTTATTAGTAAAAAGGGACACGTATTCTCACGTGAAGCAATCGCCATAGAATCTGAATCAATCAATCCAGAAAGCTCCAATAAGAGCATTGATGTTATCATTGGGCGTTTGCGCTCTAAGATAGAGGAAAACCCCAAGCAACCACAATACATTATCTCTGTGCGTGGTGTAGGCTACAAACTTGAAGCATAAGGCATCTTATGCTGAAAATTCGACATTCTATTTTTTTTAAAATTATTGTTTTATTTTTATGTGCTTTACTTAGCTTTTTTGCTATCTCATATTATTTTATTGAAGATCATATTGAGAATGAAAATCTCCGTTCTGAGCTCCGCTATAAACAATTTACAGCCACCATTAACGAAATCATGCAATATGGGGGCAATCTCAACACGATTAAACAATATTTAGAAAATATACAATTTATCCCCGTAGAAGAAGAGGAGATTAAGAAGGTTTTACAAGAAATCAATAAGATTCCTTACGGCTTTGATGGTATTTTTGCTAAAGCTATCAATACTCGAGATGGTATCTATATCCTCCTAGAAACCAATGATGAAACAACACTCTATAAAGACAATTCACGTAAAACTTATGAAGATTTTTATATAATCACACTTATTGGCATTATGCTGCTGACTTTTGTATTTTTTATTGTGCTTAAAAGTCTTATGCCTCTTAAGATTCTCAAAGGACAAATAGAGCAATTTGCAGAAGGTAACTTTGGCACACAAGATGAAGAAAATACTTCTAAAGATGAGATTGGTGAGCTCTATCGCGAGTTTTACAAAGCCTCAAATAAAATTAAATCTCTCAATGAATCTCGCAGTCTCCTTTTGCGCTCCATTATGCACGAGCTTAAAACCCCCATTACAAAAGGACGCATTGTCGCTGAAATGGTAGAAAACCCTACACAAAGGGAGCAGCTTTCCTCCAGCTTCACACGTCTTAATGAGTTGATTAATGAATTTGCAAAGCTTGAGCAAATCAATTCCCAAAACTACCATATCAACAAGCAAGAATTTCTCCTTGCTGATTTAATTGTCCATGCTGAAGATATGCTACTTATTGACGCCAATAGCCCTATTGCAGTTGATTCGCCCGATTCACTTATTAAGGCTGATTTTGATTTGTTTGCGATTGCACTTAAAAATCTTCTTGACAATGCTATCAAATACAGCAAAGATGGCAAAGTAAGAGTATATACAAAAAATGACCGCCTTTACACAAGTTCAAAAGGGGACCCGCTCACCCACCCACTAGAAGCTTATTTCAAGCCCTATTTCAAAGACGCTAAAAAAGCGTCATCACAAGGATTTGGATTGGGTATGTATATTATTAAAAACACCCTTGATAATCAGGATTTTAACCTCAGCTATAAGCACGAAAATGGCTATAATATATTTATTATTCATCATTGTGTGGTAGAAAACTATTGTCTTATTGACAAGAAGCCAAGCCCCTTAAAAAGGAAGAATAATGTTTAGAAGATTCAAACGCACTCGTCTCAAAGCCCCGATGAGAGCTTTAGTGCGAGAGACGTATTTGCGCAAGGATGATTTTATCTATCCGCTATTTGTCATAGAGGGTGAGCATATCAAAAATGCCATTCCCTCTATGCCTGATGTATATCAAATGAGTGTTGATAATATTCTTAAAGAATGTGAAGAGCTTTTGAAGCTTGGCATATATCATATAATCCTTTTTGGTTTGCCAAGTCATAAAGATTCCTGCGGGAGCGAGGCTCTAAGCGATAAAGGTATTATTGCTAAAGCTATTAAGGCTATTAAAAAGCATTTTCCTCAAATGATTGTTGCGCTTGATTTATGCTTTTGCGAATATACGGACCACGGGCATTGTGGCATAATTGATAAGAATCTTAATAGTGTTGATAATGACGCTACCTTAGAGATTCTAGGGCAGCAAGCCCTTGTACTTGCAAGCTGCGGGGGCGATATGATAGCCCCTAGTGCGATGATGGATGGTATGGTGGCTACTATCCGCGCTTATTTAGACAAAGGCGGATTCACACATATCCCCATTATGAGCTATTCTACAAAATTTGCAAGTGGCTATTATGGACCATTTCGCGATGTGGCTAATTCTGCACCGAGCTTTGGCGATAGACATTCTTATCAGCAAGATGGCGCTAATCGTAGAGAGGCAATTTTAGAAAGCCTTACTGATGAAGCGGAGGGAGCGGATATTTTAATGGTGAAACCCGCCCTTGCATATTTAGATATTGTCCGCGATATACGCGAGCATACCTTGCTTCCCTTAGCTGTGTATAATGTGAGTGGCGAGTATGCTATGCTAAAATGTGCGCAAAAAGCAGGGCTTATTGATTATGAACGAGTGCTACTTGAGACGCTTACAGGCTTTAAACGAGCCGGAGCGGACATTATTATTAGCTATCACTCTAAAGAGATTGCCCAAATTCTATCCTAAAGACTTAATGAATATTTTTATATGCTATTTGATATATTTTGCTTTGTTTGTAGGATATAGCCCTATCGAAATCCCCATTCTTTTTGTATAGTCTCAATATATAATTTTTCTAGCTCTACGAGCATTACACCTTCTCGATTATCAAGACTATCCTTAATACGTCCATCTGCATTGACAAACATACTATCGCCATAAAATTGCCAAATTACTCCATCATAAGAGAGGCTATTAATAGCATTAAGACGTAAAATTACCATACTGCTGTTAAAAGCACGTGCTTGACATAAAATACGCCAACGTTCTTTAGAATCAAATGTATTGCTACAAGGCATTATTACCACATCAACTTTTGCAGATTTTAGTTTAAGCCATATTTCATCAAAATGTATTTCAAATCCTGCAATAATGCCTATTTTTATACCCTCTTTTTCAAATACAAGGGGTGTTTTAGGCGAATTTGGTAAGACATTATCAAAAAATGCCCTTTCATTCCAATGCGAATAGCCTATGAGCCTTTGCTGATGATAAAATTGCACCCTCTCACCCTGTATAAGCGCAATACTTTTATATACTTTACCTTTTTCACAAAGCAATATAGGTGCGACTATATCAAGATGATAGCTTACAGAGAGTTTATGCAAATGTGAGAGGAGTTTTGCACAAGATTTTGCAAAATCTTTAGAATCTTTAGTAATTTCTTTATAAAAAGGCTGAAATATATATTCGCTAAATGCCGCAATCTGCACTTTTTGTTTTTTGCAACTTTGGAGATATTTTTTTAATCGCCCATTATTGGGCTCAAGTGGTAAAAGCTGCAAAAGAGCAATATTCATATCATATCCTTAGGTGGTAAAGATGTCTAAAATTGTAGCATATATGGTTTATTCTGCAAAACCACTATGTGTGCTTATTTCGCCCAAACCAGCGAGGCAATTTTCTGCCTTGCAATCAAGCTTAGCATTCACCTCCCCTTGTTCGTTATAGGCTTTCTGCCACAATGCTTGATTGTCCTCATAGAGCATTTGCATTTTAAGTTTCCCATTAGGATAAAACCAGCTAACTTTTACTTCTTTAGGTATTCCTGTGTTATATACTCGCTCTGTGATCAGTGCGCCATTTTTATCGTAACTTCGCTCGGCTCCTATCTTGTCTCCATTGGCAAAGTGAGATTCTAAGCGCACAATACCACTTTCATCATATTGCTTGTTCTCACCATTTTGCACACCATTTGTATATGTGCTCATTTGTGCAATTTTGCCATTAGGGAAGTAGGCTTTTACTACACCTTCTATCTTACCATTTCTGTAATTATATTGCCGTGAAACTTTGCCATTTGTATGATACTCTATGAGTTTTCCCTCTAATATATCATCATTATAGTTTGCCTCTTTAGCAAGTGCGCCATTCTCGTGATACCACCTTGCCTTACCAATGATTTTGCCCTCATCATAATAAATTTCACTTTTAAGAATATTATTAGGGTAATAGGCTAGGGCGATACCCTGAAGTTTATTGTTTTTGTAGTTTGCATCATAAATCACTTCGCCCTCGTGCGAATATTTTAGTTCTCGCCCTTCTTTGCGCCCATTGATAAAGTGCATTTGTTCTATTAAATGCCCATCTTTATCGTACCACGCCTCGCGCCCGTGCTTAATTTCCGTGCCTTTGATATAGCTTATTTTGCCCTGCAGTATCTCACCAGCCGTATTTTTAGTGATTGTCCGTATTTCTAGGTCAATCCCTACGCACACGCTAGCCAAGCCTAAACACATTATTATATATCGTAACATCATTTTCTCCTTATGGCTACGTGCTACATCGGCATTTATTTATCTTTCTCAATACCTTTATGTCTAAGCCCTCATATACTGCCTAGGTAAATGCAAGACCTGCTTACAAAGTAGTACTTTGGTATGTGCATAAGTCCACTCTTGTAGGACTGCTTCCCCTTGAAGCCTTTTTATAAGCTTTGTATACCGTTTCGCTCCCATCTTGTGGCCTATCTTTATAAGCTCTAATTGTTTAAGCTCATTTTGCAATTTTTTACGCTTAGTTCGAAATAAAGATGTGAAAAATATATTCCATTATTTTAGCCTTTTGTCCCGTTTTAGAAGTTTAGAAATGCGCTAGTTTTCACCAAATACACGTTTAAAAATGGCATCGACATTTTTCGTATAGTAGCCATAATCAAAGCATTCTCTAATGGTTTGCTCACCAATGAGGCTTACTAACTCCCTATCTGCTAAGAGATATCGTAGATAGAGGCTCTCGCCTTTGGCATTCATCGCATTTCCACCATTTTGTAAATCTCGCCACACTTTCATTGCATTGCGTTGGACGATTTTATAAGATTCTTCACGTGAGATACCTTTCTTAGGGAGTTCGAGCAAGATTCGCTGAGAGAATACAAGTCCGCCGGTAAGCTCAAGATTTCTCATCATATTCTTAGGATACACCACGAGCTTTTCAAGCAATCCTTTCAAGCGAAACAGCATAAAATCCGTAGTGATAAAGCCATCAGGTAGGATAAATCGTTCTACGCTTGAATGGCTAATATCGCGCTCGTGCCATAATGCGACATTTTCCATCGCTGGAAGTGCAAAGCTTCGTATCATTCTGCAAAGCCCTGTGATATTCTCACTTAACACAGGATTGCGTTTATGCGGCATAGCCGAGCTGCCCTTTTGCCCTTCCTCGAAATATTCCTCTGCCTCATAGACTTCTGTGCGTTGCAAATGGCGGATTTCTACTGCGATTTTCTCACAGCTACTAGCCAAAAGGGCTAAATCGCTCATTAGTCTTGCATATCTATCACGTTGAATGACTTGATTGCTCACTCTTGCTGCCTTTAAGCCTAAATCCGCACATACAAGCTCTTCCAGCTCAATGGGCGTATGGGCGAGATTCCCCATTGCACCACTTAGCTGCCCCACGGAGATGACTTCTAGCGTAGATTGCAACGCCTCATAATGCCGCCCTAGCTCATCATACCAAATCGCTAAGACTAGTCCAAAGGTGATAGGCTCTCCGTGAATCCCGTGGGAGCGCCCAACCATAAGTGTATCCTTATGCTCAAAGGAGCGCGTTTTAATCACAGTTCTTAGCTCTTCTATATCGTGTAAGATAATATGCAGAGAATCTCGCATTTGCAATGCCACAGCCGTATCGATACAATCGCTACTTGTGATTCCATAATGCACAAAGCGGCTCTCCTCTCCTAAGCTTTCTGCCACACTTGTAGTAAAGGCTATCAAATCGTGCTTTGTAACACTCTCTATTTCATCAATACGTGCAATATCAAACCTTGCATTTTTGCAAATTTTCTCACAATCTTCATCAGGCACGACACCTAGCTTATTCCACCCGCGCACTAATGCCTTTTCTACCGCCAACCACGCGGAATATTTAGCATTTATATCCCATAGTTTTTTCATCTCCTCACGCGCATATCGCTCTACCATAACATCTCCTTAATTAATAAAAACAAAGCAAATTTTAGCCAAAGTTTGCAAAATTACTCTACAAAGAGAGTGATAAGATAAGGCAAAATCTCCCACTTGCGCTTAAAAATTAACTTTATAGCTGATTTGCATTGTATCGGGTTAGTTTTTAAGGTTTAGAATCTATTATTTTTGCTTTAATTATGATTTTGAAGTTCTATGTTTTTAAGGAAAGATATGCAATACAATAAAGTAAAGGATATATATGAACTATGTCATCATATATCGCCCTTTGATACGCAAGAATCTTGGGATAAGAGTGGGCTAAATCTAGGAAGTATGAATGATACATTTGAGCATATACTCGTATGCTTAGAGGTCAATCTAAATATCGCACAAGCACTTCAACCAAAGACATTGCTTATCACCCACCATCCTTTGTTTTTTCAGCCTTTAAATGCCTTTTGCACAGATAGGTATCCTGCCAATATCGCGCAGATTCTATTACAGAAGCATTGCTGTGTGATAAGTTTGCATACCAATTTTGATAAATCTCATCTTAATACCTATCTTACCCATAAAGTGCTGCAATGGGAGCATTTTGTCGCGCAAGGATTGTTTATGTATGGGAGCATAGCACCTATATCACTGCCAAATCTCGCGCAATATGTATGCAAATCACTGCAAACAGACTATATGCAATACATACAGGGCGATGTAGAATCTATAAAGGAGCATAGTATTAGCGATGTATATATTGTCTGTGGCAGCGGTTGCTCTCTGCTCTCTTGCATCCCACCATCTCCCAGTACTTGCTTTATTACAAGCGATGTGAAGCACCACGATGCGATGATAGCTAAGAGTATGGGGATTAGCCTCATTGATATGGGGCATTATGAAAGTGAGAAATATTTTGTAGAAATTTTTGATTCTATTTTGCAAAATACAGGATATAACGTTATAATTGCAGATTGTGAAAATCCATTCTCTCTCTGCTTAAATAAGTCAAGAGATTAACCCTCATTCAAAGGACAAGTGATGAATAAGCATTTACAAGAGCTCATACAAGTAGCCCATTTTGATAAGCAAATCGATGATTTAGAGCCCAAAATTGCCCAAGTGCGACACGAGCTTAATGAAAAAATTAAGCAAGAAAGGCAAACATTAAAAGATATAGAATCCCTCAATGAAGAAACACGAAATATCGAACTCGAGATTGCCCGACACGACCGCAATATTCAAGAATCTTCCGCAAAATTAGAGCAAATTACTAAAAAGCAAAAAGAGGTCAAAACAGAAAAGGAAATGCGCGCACTTGATGTGGAAACAGATATTGCCAAAGAGAATATGACACATTCTAATGCTGAAATAGAGCGACTTGAAGCACTCAAAGAGAAGAAAAACAAAGAAAAGCAATCCTACACACCTAAACTCGAGCAGCTAAAAAGCGAAATTGAAGCCCTTGAAACACAAACACAAAAGCAGGTGCAAGAAATCAAACAAGCTCAACAAGATCTTTTTGAAGAAAAAGAATCTTTGGTAGCAAAAATGGACAATAAAGTCATTAGTTTTTATGCCAAAATTAGACGATGGGCACTCAATACAAGCGTAGTGCCTGTGTTTAAACAAGCCTGTGGCGGCTGCTTTATCAAGCTTAATGATACGATTTATAATGAGATTTTAAAAGGCAATGATATTATTAACTGCCCTCATTGCGGAAGAATACTCTATGCAGATTCTCAAGCAAAGGCATCTGCCCAAGAATCTGTAAAAGCAGAGGCAAAGCCCAAGAAAAAAGCTAAGGCATAATCCTTAGACGTCGTTGGATACATAATGTGGATACCTTAAAACACACACAAAAAGTCTCCTTTCCTTTTCCTCTTGGTTATTACTGCTTATGTGTGCTGCTGTATATTATCGCGCTTCCCTTTTTGATTGCAAGCAGTTTTCGCTTAAAGCATAAAGATTCTATACCGGCACGATTTTTCCCTTTTTTTATCAAAAAGCTTGAATATGAGCCACACTATTGGTTTCACGCCTGCTCCTTTGGCGAGGTAAAATCACTCGAGCCGCTCATTAATGCCTTTTACAATAAATCTGTAAATATTTTAATCACCACTATCACGCATACAGGCTTTAATGAGGCAAAACGTTTGTATGGAAATAAAGCAGATTCTAAGGCACATATTATCGTGCGCTATCTCCCTTTTGAAATCTTTTTGCCTCTGTGGAGTAAGCAATGCAAGGGGCTTAAAACATTAGTTGTGACAGAAGCAGAGATGTGGAAAATACTTTTTTTTATGGCTAAATCTCATAACGCACACACTTTACTTATTAACGCACGTATTTCGCAACGTTCATACAAGAACTATGAGCGGTTTGTGTGGTTTTATCAGGGGATTTTTGCCCTCATTGATGAGGTATTGGCTCAAAGTCATATCGATAAACGACGCCTTGAAGCCTTAGGCGCTACTCATATTGAAGTTTTTGGGAATCTTAAGACGCTTAATACCCCCTGTGTTAGCACACATTATACAAAGCCCTCTATGCCACTTTTCATCGGGGCAAGCACACATAGAGGGGAGGAGAGATTGATTTTAGAATCCTTTAAAACCTTTAAAGAACAATCCCCTACAACACTTTTGCTCCTTGCTCCTCGCCACCCTGAACGTTTTAAAGAAGCTTATGATTTAAGTATGAGCTTTTTTTCTCGCACGGCATTATTTTCACAGACACATTTAGAATCTTGTGAGCAGTATGATGTGATAGTCATTGATACATTAGGGGAGCTGAATAATCTCTATGCGATAAGCGATGTAGTGATACTTGGCGGGAGCTTTACTACAAATGTGGGCGGTCATAATCCGCTTGAACCGGCATTTTTTGGCACAAGACTTATTAGCGGGGAGCATATCTTTAACCAATATGCACTTTTTGAATCAGTGGAAAATTATGTGCTTATCCCTCCTCAAAGCCTTAGTGATACACTTTCTAGATGGGAATTGCTCCCTAAGAGTGCCATTAAGACAAATTCACACGATAAGCTCAATATACTTTTGCAAAAGATTCACTAATGCTCAAAGATAAGGCATACAAAGTCCTAGCGCATAATCATCAGCTTTCGCATAAACAGGCTAAGGCTTTGATTGATAAAGGTTTGGTGCGATTGGGAGGTCAGAAGCTCACTCTTGCTCGGGCGGAAGTACCTTATAGTGCGACTTTTGAAATATTAAGAGTTAAAAAACCTCAAGTGCTATTTAGCGATGAAAACATTTTAGCCCTTGCTAAGCCACCCTTTATAGAATCTTATGATTTATGTGCGATGTTTGAGGGCTGGTCTTTGCTCCATCGGCTAGATAGGGAGACAAGCGGTGTTATCTTGCTGATTAAGGAAAATAGTGCTTTTCACAAGAGGGCAAAAAGGGCATTTAAAGATAAGGAGGTATATAAGGAATATATAGCCCTCTTACACGGACGACTTATGGATTCTATCCAGATAGAGAAGCCCATACTCACTATAAAAAAGGGCTTTGCTAAATCATATATTGATAAAAATGGCTTAGAGGCGCATACACAGCTTACGCCATTAGCCATAGTGGGTAAAAAGACATTGGTTCAAGCAGTGATTACCACAGGGCGCACACATCAAATTCGCGTGCATACTCAAAGTATCAAATACCCCATATATGGTGATAGAATCTATGGCATAGCAGATAATGCCCCCAGGCTTATGCTTCACGCCCATAAAATTGCGCTTTTAGATTATGAATTTATCTCGCCTGTCCCTCAAGAGTTACAAATGGAGCATTTGTAATGCAGTTTTTTTATTCACACGGATTCCATTCATCAAAAGATTCTCTAGCGTATCAGCGAATATGCGAGGGCTTACACTTAAAGCCTTTACAACTTGTTTATGATAATGGCGGGGACTTTAGGACAAATCTGCAAAGCTGCAAAGAGCAGCTAATGGTATATAAGCCCACTATGCCTTTTGGGTTGATTGGCAATTCTTTGGGAGCATTTTACCTATGGCAGCTTATGCTTTATGCTGATACGCTTAATGTGCCTCTCCCTTGTGTTTTTATATTTTTTAATCCTGTATTTGAGCCATTAGGACAATTGAAAAAATATATAGATAAGCCACAAATAAATAGCACCACGCAGCAGCATTTCACCCTCTGTGATAAGCATTGGGAAAGTTATGCCTTCGCCCTGCGCCTGCCTATACCAAATACCATATCAAATATAAACGGAGTGGTGTGTTTAAGTGAAAGTGATGAACTCATTGATGGGAGCATTTCACAAGCCTATTGGCAGCATTATGCCAAAATAGTGCATTTGCAAGGAGGGCATATCATTACTGATTTTGCCCCACTTTATGAGAATCTTTACCCATTTTTACACAATTAAAATAATTTAAGACTTCTTTTTATTACTCTTGCGTCTAGCTCGTTGTGCTTTACGCTGTGCCAAGAAAATGCGGTAATTTGTCTCCCACCATAAATAGTCTTTAAGATGTCTTCGCTTGAGAGTCGTATGACTGGGTGCAAGAGATTCTATAAGGTGTATAGATTCCTCAACAATTTGCTCAAGATCTTTAAAATCTCCTTTCTTCTGCTCTTCCTCGAGGATTTCAAGCTTTTCTAATACTTCTTGTGGCATAAGCTCTCACTCAGCCTGAGTAATATGTAACAATGGGGCAAGTTCTTTCCTGTCCTGTGCTGTTAAAATAATCTTATGTTTTGTGTTCTGCTCTAACATCCTTCCTCCTTCATTTTTCATAAATTCAGCTTATATATTATACAAAAAATTCCCAAAAACCTTTAAATAGAAATATTTATAAGTTAGCATACGAAATTCATAAATGTATCATTTAGCACTTTTGGCACAAATTTTGTATAAAATTTAATTTTTTTTTGACTTTAATAAAAATTTTGTGTAATAATTGAAAATATGATTTTATATATTTCAAAAGGAGAGAGGCATGGCAACAATTACGCTAACCAATAACGAAACAAAAGAAAGCTTTGATTTTGAACTCATCGAATGCACAAGAGGGCCTAAGGCAGTAGATTTTTCTAAGCTTTTTGAACGCACTAATATTTTTTCTTATGACCCGGGCTATGGCTCAACAGCTGGATGCAAATCTACTATTAGTTATATTAATGGTAAAGAAGGGGAGCTTTTATACAAAGGTATGCCTTTGGCTGAACTTGTGGAAAAATATCATTTTACAGATATATGCAAGCTCCTTATTACAGGTGAAGCGCCCACTAATGACACAGAATCTAAAGAATTTGAAATTGAACTTATGCATCGCAGTTTTTTGCACGAAGGGTTGATTAATATTTTTAACGCATTCCCTGATACAGCTCACCCTATGGCAAATTTATCCGCTGCACTTTCAGCACTCTCAACATTCCATTTTCATCATTTGGATATGAGTAATGAGGCAGAGCGACAAGTGATGGCGAGACGCGCTATTGCCAAGATTACTACACTTGTAGCTTTCGCTTATCGACATTCTTTGGGTATTCCCTATATTTATCCCGATGTAGAACGAGGCTATGTAGAGAATTTCCTCTATATGCTTCGTGCTTATCCGGGTGGCAAAATGAAGCAAACTGCCAATGGAGCAAGTGAGATTACACCACTAGAAGTAGAGGCACTTGATAAAATCTTTATCCTCCACGCAGACCACGGGCAAAATGCCTCTACCACTACTGTGCGCAATGTGGCTTCCACAGGAGCACACCCTTATGCGGCATTAAGTGCTGGAATTAACGCTTTGTGGGGTGCTGCACACGGTGGGGCAAATGAAAAAGTGCTTGATATGCTTAATGAAATTGGCGATGCAAAAAATGTCGATAAATTCATCGCTAAAGCGAAGGATAAAAATGATCCATTCAGACTAATGGGCTTTGGGCATCGTGTGTATAAGAATTATGACCCTCGCGCTAAGATTCTTAAAAAACTCAAAGATGACTTAGATACTAAGGGTATTAAGATGGATTCACGTTTGAGTGATTTAGCCCATAAAGTCGAAGAAATAGCCTTGAGTGATAGCTATTTTGTAGAGAGAAATCTCTATCCAAATGTGGATTTCTACTCTGGTATTATTCTTTCTGCGCTTAAAATTCCTGTATCGCTCTTTACACCTATTTTTGTTATTGGACGAATGCCGGGCTGGTGCGCACAGCTACTAGAGCATATTAAAGATCCAACAGCAAGGATTACTCGACCACGTCAAGTATATATAGGAAAATAGCTTAAGTGTATTTAAGGGTTTTTCGCTATAATAATGTCCTTAAATTTTACTAAAGGACAAAAGAATGCTAGAAGGACAAATTAGAGAGAGTATTTCAAAATCTCAAGCAAAGGCTTTGAGGAATGATGGTTATCTAATTGCAAATATCTATGGCAAGGGACAGGAGAATATCCATTGTGCTTTTAAGCTTAATGATTTCATTAAGGCACTTAAGCATAAAAATACCTTGATTTTCCCTGTAAAAGTAGGTAGCAAGACCCTAGATGTGGTAGTTCAAGAATACCAGAAAGATCCCGTAACAAACACTATTGTCCACGTGGATTTGCTTATGGCACAAAAAGGTGTAGTGAGCAAATATAAAGTGCCCGTAAGTGTTAAAGGCAGTGCTAAGGGCTTAAAGAATAAGGGTGTTTTGTTTATTTCCACAAAACGTATTAGTGTCAAATGCAGCGCGGAACATCTCCCCAATACCTATGAACTTGATGTGAGTGATTTAGATGTGGGAGATTCTATCCTTGTACGTGATTTACCACAGATTCAAGGTGTAACTATCATCAATCGCCCATCTGTGGCAGTAGTTGGAGTGATTAAAGCTAAATAATGTCCTGCCTTCTTGTTGCAGGGCTTGGCAATCCGGGTGTCAAATATCAAAATACTCGGCATAATGTTGGCTTTATGGTGCTTGATTTTTTATCAAAAACCTTAAATTTTACATTTCATTTTGATAAAAAATTTAACGCAGAAGTGGGCACATTACACACAGATTCTCATAAAGTATTTTTTCTTAAACCTCTTACTTTTATGAATCTCTCTGGCGAGTCTATTGCCCCATTTGCTCGATATTTTGATATTGCTCATACACTGATAATACACGATGATATTGATATTGCCTTTGGTGATATTCGCTTTAAATATGGTGGCTCAAGCGGTGGGCATAATGGCTTAAAATCTATTGATAAAGCTATGGGGGATAAATACTTGAGACTTCGTTTTGGCATAGGTAGGGACACGCAAGGCAATGTGATAGATTATGTATTGAGTGATTTTAATACTCAAGAAATAGCGCAAATAACACAAACTTTGCCTTTTATCCAATTTGCCATTGCATATTTTTACACTATGCAAGGTAGCATAGAGGATATACTCGCTCACTTACAAAATCGCTTTACATTAAGAAATAAATCACAAAAGCCCAATAAAGATTCTATAAATATCACAAAGCAAAACATAAGGGACAAAAGATGATTTTTCGTTTTGTGGGATTTTATTATTTAAAATATTTTTTCATTATTTTTTTAGGACTAGAGGGGTTTTTTCTCGCTATTGATACATTGAAATATGTTGATGAATTGCCCGATTCTGCTAATTTATTGATTTTGTTTTTATTTTATGACGGCGTATTTGCCTTGACTTATACCTTGCCTATTTCGCTTGTTTTGTGTTCAGTTTTATTCTATATGGCATTTCTTAAAAGCTCACAATTAACAGCGCTGATGGCGTTAGGATATTCAAAGTTGCAGATTCTTTTTCCATTGATTTTTATTTCAAGTATCTTTATTTTTAGCTTCATTGGCTTAAACGCTACGCCATTTGCATACGCACGAGAATATGCAGAAAGCATTATTTACCAAAATACACAAAATGTGCGTGAAAACCTACTTTTAAAAAGCGACAACCAATACATTTTTCTCCACAAACTCTACCCTTTGCTTAATGGTGAGGCAAGAGCAGAAGGCATTAAAATTTTTGTGCTTGATGAGGAGCATAGACTTGTGGGCTACCACGAGGCAAAAGAAGCATTTTTTGAAAACAATGAGTGGATTTTAAAAAATGCAAAAAGCTTAGGGATTGTGCCCAATTTGATACTTGGAGAAAAAGCTTTGCAGATAAATATAAATGAGGAATTAGCCACACTTAAGGGCTTTAGCTCTAAAGTACTTGAAACAATTGCGCAAGATAAGCCTACAGCTTCAATTATTGATGCGTTTGCCTCACTTCATATTGCCTATAAGCAGGGTGTTAGCTCGGATAAAATACGTGGAATCCTCTATGGGCTACTCATCGTGCCCTTTTTTGTCCCACTTTGCATTGCTATTATCGCTTATTATATCCCCTCATTGCCTCGCTATGGCAATCTCACGCTCATTAGCTTTGTAAGTATTATTGCTGCATTAGCCATTTGGGGATTATTCTTCTCTCTTTCACAGCTTAGTGTCGCAGGGCTTGTATATCCTGAAATAGGTTTATTGTTCCCTATGGGAATCTTATTTGTTATATTTTTGTGGCATATTCGATATTTAAATCAAAAGTTTTCATAAAAATGAACATTTTAAAGCAAAACTAACAAAAAACAAGGCATAATCATTGCACTTACAACACAAGGGGTTATTATGGACGATAGAGTTTTTACCTTTGCAGGGTTGATTAATGCCAATCATGATTTCATTATTGGATTTCATACACTGCTTGTAGCAGTGCTTATGCTTATTTTTGCACGTTATGCAACACATAAAATGCAAGTTATTCCCGGTGGCATACAAAATGTTTTTGAATTTGTCATTTCTGGAATTATTTCGTTCTCAAAAGATATTGTAGGTGAAGAGGTCGCACGTAAATACTTTCCATTAGCAGCTACTATTGGCTTTTTAGTATTTTTTGGAAATGCTATTGGTATCATACCCGGTTTTGAATCTCCTACATCAAGTTGGAGTTTTACTCTTGTATTGGCACTTGTGGTATTTTTTTATTATCATTTTGAAGGTATTCGCGCACAGGGCGTGTTCAAATACTTCAAGCATTTTATGGGTCCTGTGTGGTGGCTTGCCCCGCTTATGTTCCCTATCGAGATTATTTCACATCTCTCACGCATTGTTTCACTCTCTTTCCGTCTTTTTGGGAATATCAAGGGTGATGATATGTTTTTGCTTGTTATGCTTATGCTTACTCATTATGTTGTGCCTGTTGTTCCGTTTGCTATTCTTGCCTTTATGGCTTTGCTTCAAGCTTTTGTATTTATGATTCTTACTTATGTGTATATTCACGGCGCAATAGTTGTGGATGAAGAGCATTAATAGCTTTGAGGGCGTGGCTTATTACCCCTCATATTGATGAGAGATATATAAGCACACTTGCCTTGTATTTACCTACAATAGCCGTAGATGGGATTATATGTCGCACTCAAAATAAAAAATGGCTCAATGAATTTGTCAAACATATCTCTCCCTTAAGTAAAATACTCTTACTTAACCTGCCTTTTAATAGCCTATTAGAAACCATATCTCTTTCTGCTTCTTTTCAAGGCGTGCATTTAAAGTCTCACTTAATGAACTATATAACCCCACTTAAAAATGCTTATTTGGAGGAATTTGCAGAACAAAAAATTATCGGTTATAGCGCACATAGTATCGCAGAAGTAGAATCTGCTTTAGCATTGGGAGCGGATTATTGCACCTTAAGCCCCATCTTCCCTACACCAAATAAAGGCACCCCGCTAGGCTTAGAAACACTCAATAAGATTCCATATACTATACGTTCACGTGTTATTGCACTTGGGGGCATTAATCACACCCATATCCCTATTCTCAAAACATTAGGATTAGGCGGTTACGCAGGTATTCGATGTTTTTTAGAATCTAAACGATGAAAGCCAATCGCATAAATCATTCATCAAGTTGGTAGTATTGGCTATTTACAGCATACAACAAAAATGCAAATGATAATCTTATCAAAAAGACGCTTAGTCATTTCTACAGATTTCTAAGCTTTTACCAAGTAAAGATTCAAGGAAAATAGTCGCATAGCTCCCCTTTGGTAGGGTGAATCGCAGCTCAAAATGTGCTTCTTGGGGCTTGTATTTGCTCTCTACATCTTCCGCCCATACCCACGCATACCGCCTTGAACCACTCGCGCTAATCTTATCTTTATATGCTGCTTCGCACACCAAAGCCATATCTTGGGCGTTTATGCACTTTGTGCCATAAAGTGCACCAGTGGGAGCGATATATCTTTGCATAAAACGTGCAGATTCTATATTTTCATCTTCGCATAAAAATGTCTTGCCAAAGGGATAATGGCACATCACATCGCCTTTTAGCAGCACAAAAGGCTGCTTTTGGGCTTGCCATATTTTTAGCATTTGTGGGTTACATTGTGTATTAAGATGTTGTAGGGCAGGGAGTGATGAGCTTTGCAGAGCATTCATAGCTTCATTTGGACTAAAATGATGTAGGATTTGAGAGAGTGTGATGCGGCAGGAAAGCCACGCATTAAACAAATAGCTTTGATAGCTTGAGATAAGAAACTTGTTTATCTTTTTGTTTTTCATTTCCATAGCATTATGTGCTAATTCTCTGCCACTTTGAAAATTATCGCCCTCATTGCCAAATCGCTGATTGCCAAAATAGTTTGGGAATCCGCTCTGTGTGAGGGATTGCAAGATGGATTCTAGTTTTTTAGCATTTGTGGGACTGCATTTTTTAAGTCGCATAAAGAAAGCATTACCCTTAAGATGCCCGATTTTAAGCTTATTATGATGAAAGGTAATGTTTAGAATTTTTACTTGTTTTTCTTCTAAAGTCGCACGGGCAGATTCTAAACGAGGAAGCAAAGAGTGGTGAATGCTAATGTATTGGTATGTTGTCGCTGCTTTGTCTTTAAGCCCTGCATAGCCTATATCACGCACTTTGCAGCCAAGTATTTGAGAGAGGAGATATAAAAGCTCAAAGGTACTTAAACCCTTTTTACGCACATAGAGGAGGCAATGCTCCCCGCTTCCGCTTGGCTCATAAAGGGGGATTTCTCTCACCACAAAATCGCGAGAAGAGGGCTTAAAATAGCCATCACAAGCACTATGTGTAAAAGGGTAAATTCTACGAATGGGTGCAATATCGGGCATAGGCTAAATAAGAGTACGTTTGATATGTGGGGAGAGATGTGTAAGAATCTCATAACTAATCGTCCCAAAAGCCTGTGCAAGTGCGCTCACATCATTAAAAACACAAATGCGAGATTTATCGCATAAGCAGGAAAAGCAGTCCATTGAGGAGCGAGGGAGGATTTGATAACCCTCTGCAGTATAGATTTTGTGCCGCTCACTCACGCGGAAAAACCCATCGCCATAGCCAATATCATAGGTGCTAATGCAGCTTTGAGATTCTAAAGTTGTGCAGCCACTATACCCTATACGCGCCCCTTGTGGCAAAAAGCGAGTAGCGACTTTATCTGCGTATAATGTAGCGACCTTTTGTAGTTTCGCACTGATGGGATTAGCAAAGGCGACATCGAGGTATCCATACAGCGCGATACCCACACGCACCAAATCATCATCTATTTTGCCCTCACTTGCCACACGCACAGCTCCAGAAGAGCTTAGAGAATGGAATCTTGACAACTTGAAGCCATATTTTTGAGATAACGCCCTCACTTGTTCCTTAATAGTTCTAAAGCACTCTTGTGTGCGCATAAAGCCTTCATCTATATCATCGCCATAGCCATTATGGGTAAATACCCCTATAAGCTCCAAGCCCCGATCAAGAATGGCTTTGATGTAGGATTCTAACTCATCAGGTTGTATGCCATTGCGATTCATACCAGCATTGACTTTTAGCTCTACTTTCGTGCCTTTGGGTAAGGATTCAATATGCGCCTTTTGATGCACTACAAAAGCGATATGCGGGGGGAAATCACCTTCTGGCATACCATAAAGTGCTGTGATATGCGGAAAAATTTCACTTATTCGTATAGCTTCAGCATAATTTTTGACAAACACGCTTTTTACACCACATTGCTTCGCGAGTGTGCTTATTTGCTCTAAGCCGTGCCCATAGGCGTTATCTTTTAAGACTGCTGCGAGTTCTATATCTGTGCCAATATGTGAAGAGAGAAGTTGAAAGTTATGTTTGTATGCTTGAGAAGAGAGAGTGATTTCTGCCATTGCTCTGCCTATGCAGACACAAGGTCTGCATATTTCATCATAATATCAATTAAGCTATCAATGATTATTTAGGAAGTTTGGAGATATAATCCGCTAATGCCTCAATATCTTCATCACTTACGGTCGCCATTTGTCCATACATAATAGCCTTTGCACCACCATTATCTTCTGTTTTTGCCTTATAACCTTTGAGTTTTTTAAGCAAATCAGCCTTTGGCATACCAGCGATTGTTACACCACCTTTGCTACCGGGAGCAACTTTCTTCGCATCAGGCCCATGACAAGCAATACATTTTTTAAATACTGCAGGTTGGTCAGCATACGTGAAACTAAAAAGACCCAAAATAGTGAGAAAAAGCAACTTTTTCATAGTTCAATCCTTTCGTTGTTTTAAGATTAATCAACAATGAGATTCTACAAACCAAAACTTAATAATTTCCTTAAATGAAAACTAAATCTTTACACGTGCGCTTATGGCACGTGAGAGTGAAAGCTGATCGATAGAATCTAGCCCAATGCCAGTTGGCACACCTTGAGCGATTTTGCTAAAATGCACAGGGCTCTTGATTTTATCCTCGATATAGAGCATAATCGCCTCATTAGCGAGGCTTGGAGAGAGGGCAAAAATTACCTCTTTAATAGATTCCCTATGGATTCTACGATTAAGCAATGTAAAATCTATTTGCTCTAGCTCCGCACTTAGCACAAAATATCGCCCTTGATACTCCCCCATCTCCTCGATTGTCAGCACATCTTGTGCCTTTGCTACGATACATAATTCCCCATTTTCCCGCTCTAACGATGTGCAAATCTCACACTCCTCGCTTTCGCTCACACAAAAGCATTTTTGACATCTCTGCACTACAAGGGCAGCATTCTCTATCGCGTGAGCGATATTTAGCCCTAAAAATTTATCTTCTACACAAAGTGCATACGCCATTTTCTGTGCGCTTTTTTTGCCAATGGCAGGGAGCTTTTCAAGTGCTAGAATAAGCTCATAAAATGCCTTAAGACTGCTCTTGTAATGATTCATAGCACAAAGCCTTTGATGTAGTATTGAATAGCGCAATCTTAGCTGAAAGAATTTAACTTTGCCTTATAAAATTTCGCTACAATCTCACTCTCACTTTAAAATTAAGAACATTACAAAAGACTAGGAGCAGATTTTGGAGACATTTGATTATTATGAAGTTCTAGAAATCACACGCATAAGCGATAAAGAGACGATTAAAAAAGCTTATCGTAAAATGGCGCTCAAATATCACCCTGATAGGAATCCCGATGATAAAGCAGCTGAAGAGCAATTCAAACGTATAAATGAAGCTTATGAGGTGCTTAGCGATGATTCTAAGCGACAAATCTATGATAAATATGGCAAAGAGGGCTTACAAAATTCCGGCTTTAGTGGCTTTAGCGGACGCGATTTTAGCGATATTTTTGGCGATTTGGGAAGCATTTTTGAATCTGCCTTTGGAGCAAACTTTGGCTTTGGGGGGCAAAAACGTAGCAGTGGGAAATACAACCTTGATGAACTTATTGGCTTAGAGCTAAGCTTTAAAGAAGCTATTTTTGGCTGTAAAAAAGAGATACATAATAGCTTTAAAAAGGCTTGTTCGCATTGCTATGGCAGCGGGGCAAAAGATGGCAAACTAGAGACTTGCAATGATTGTCAAGGCAAGGGACAAGTCTATATGCGACAGGGCTTTATGACATTTGCACAGACTTGCCCTACTTGCAAGGGCGAGGGAAATAGCGCAAAAGAGAAATGTCCTAAGTGTAAAGGCAAAGGCTTTGAGATCAGTGAGGAGAGCTTTGAAGTCAGTATTCCTGAGGGTATTGATGATGGGAATAGAATCCGTATCAGTGGGCGAGGGAATGCTGATAAAAACGGTAAAAGAGGCGATTTGTATATCGCTGTGAGTGTGAGCGAAGATGAAAACTTCGTGCGTGATGGGAATAATGTCTATATTGAAGTGCCTGTGTTTTTTACTTCTATTGTGCTTGGGGCGACACTAAAGATTCCATCTTTACGCGGGGAGCTAGAGCTTAAAATCCCCCCAAATACGCGCGATAAAGAGCAATTTATCTTTGATAATGAGGGGATTAAAGATGTCAATAGCGCGTATAGGGGCAAATTCATCGCACAGATTAAAATCACTTATCCCCCTAAGCTCAACGCAGAGCAAAAAGCCCTTGTAGAACAGCTAGAAAAGAGCTTTGGAGTAGAGAGTGAGCCATATACGAATCTGTTTGAAGAATGTTTTAGTAAAATTAAGCAATGGATTGCGCATCAAAAAGCGCATAAGGCTGATAAAGCCTAGAATAAAGGCTTATTCTTTGAGGCTTAATCATTTCTAATATTAAAGTTATCTATGGAAAAACTGCAGCAAATCTGTTTTAATCTCCCAAATAGCTTGCGTAGCGGGTTTATAGTAAATGTTATCAAAGACAGATTCGGCGATGTGAGAGCTAGGTTCAAGATTATTAAGAATTTTTAAGCCCATTTTGCACTTCCATTCACATCGCCCGATAATAGAACTAATATCCACGACATTGCCACTTGTGCCAATCACCACCATATAATCCTTAAAAGAAAGCCCCTCAAAAATCTTATACATCTGCATATATTTGGGTGCGCGCTCACCAAAAAAGACAACAAAAGGCTTCAGTTGCTCATATCCGCAATGTTTGCAAGCGCGAGGGGTAAATACCTTATAACCTATATCAAGGATATGCTCACAATGAGGGCAAATGATTTTACTTAGCTCTCCGTGCAAATGAATGACATTCTGCGCCCCAGCGCGTTCAAGCAGGCCATCGACATTTTGTGTGATATACTTCGATAGATTCTGTGCGCTTTTTGTTTGCTTTAGGGTTTAAAAGTGTAGGCAAAGAGGCGAGAAACTGGTGCATTGCATTAGGCTTGACACTGCCTAGCTCCACGCGCCTTAAGTTATAGAATCTATGCACGAGGTCAAAATTTTCCCGCCAATTTCCATAATTTCACACTTCCATAGGATTATACTGCGCCAACAAACCGCCATTATCCCTAAATGTCTCTAAGCCTGATTCCGCACTTAATCCCGCTCCGCTAAATACAATGCATTTTGGCATATTGTCTCCTTGAATAAACGTAATTTTTTATATCATCTCATATTTCATCAAGAAGCTATCACATTTTGTGTATAAAATGGGAGCTTTAGGACCGAGTAGCAATATTTATGATTTAAGAGTCTTAACAGAATCTTAAGCTGACTTCAAACAAGATTCGTAAAGCTAGGCTAGAGTGAGCAGAATATATCCCCACTGACCTTACAGAATCTACCAAATAAAGACAATTTTAGTGTTTGATGAAACAGACTCTGGGTCAGGTTTTGTGTTATTAAAAGTCAGTGTTCAACGTTGAAATTGCATCTATGATATAGCTTGAAAAATGAAATTATAACTTATTCATAAAACCTTGATTTTAAGAGTATAACAATATGGATTAATTATTATGAGATTTAGCAGTAATTTTAAAAGCATTGCCTAAAGAGTAAGAATATAAGTTTATTTTTTTTGCTACAATAACACTTCTGTTTTTGCTTTAAACTTTCATAGAGGTGTCATTATGTCGTTATATCAAATGCTTTCCCCCTATCTTTTTAAACTTGATTCCGAAAGAGCTCACAATTTAGTAGAATGGGCGCTTAAGCATATTGTACCTTTACCTTTAGTGCAGGATTTTGTTGTTTCCCAACATTGTGTTTTTGATGAGAGGCTTAATGTAGAAGTGGCAGGTATAAGATTCTATAATCCTGTGGGATTAGCCGCGGGATTTGATAAAAATGCAACTATGGTGCGGGGATTGTCTGCTTTAGGATTTGGGTTTTTGGAGCTTGGGACGGTTACTCAAGCTCCTCAAATTGGCAATGCAAAGCCTCGTCTTTTTCGCTATGAGGAAGAGAAGAGTTTGCAAAATGCTATGGGTTTTAATAATCAAGGATCGCTTGAAATTGCCAAACGTCTTAAAAATCTTTACCCTTATAGTATTCCATTAGGTATTAATGTAGGCAAAAATAAAAATATTATGCAAAGCGATTCACTAAAAAATTATGAAAACGTATTGCTAGATTGCTTAGAGGTAGGCGATTATTTCGTGTTTAATCTCTCTTCGCCTAATACGCCTAAATTACGTGATTTACAAAATGTAACTTTTGTGCAAGAATTATTTAAGATGGCGCGCACACGGACACAAAAGCCACTTTTTCTAAAAATTTCGCCTGATATGGATAAAGATGAAATGCTCAAAGTGGTAGAAATGAGCATCAAATGCGGTGCGAGTGGCATTATCGCTACAAATACAACTATTGATTATAGCGTAGTGCAAAATCCTAAAGAAAGCGGCGGAGTGAGCGGAGAGGCATTGAGAGAAAAGTCAAAAGCTGTGTTAAAGATTTTAAGCGAAGCATTCTTTGGTAAAACGACATTAATTTCTGTGGGCGGTATTAGCAATGCACTTGAGGCATATAAACGCATTAAGTTAGGTGCATCATTGTTACAAGTATATAGCGGTTTAATCTTTCAGGGTCCAAGATTGTGTAGGGCAATCAATGAGGGGATTTTAGAACTATTAGCACAAGATGGGTTTGCAAATGTGCAAGAAGCGATAGGTCATGATATTCTTAATAAGCCTAAGAAGCGTGGGAGGAAGTCTAAGAGTGATGAAATAGAGGTGATAGAGGGAAAAATACAAGCTGTTGAGTCTAAGAGACGTGGTAGAAAGCCTAAGACAGCAGAATCAGCGGAATCAGCAGAAGCTTCAAATATGACTAAAAACGCCAAATCAAGTGTAAAAAAATCTCAAAAGGCAAGTGTAAGCAAAACAAAAGCACAAGATTCTACAAAAGACACCCAAGCAGCCAAGAGACGTGGGAGAACAAGCACGGCACAAAAGCCAAAAAATACTACTTCCACAGCAAACAAAGTCAATATAGAGAATCCTGCCAATGAAGCTACTAAGACAATCCAAGACAAAGATGATTCTATCAAAGAGTAAGCCGTGAAGTTTCTTATTATAGGAGTATTGATGAGTATCTCTCATATATTTAATTCGCCCTCGTCTTTAAGTGTATTTACACCTAGTGCCTTGCCTAAGTATTATACAAAGACGCTTGAAAATGGATTACAAATCGTGGTGGTGTCGCTTAATAATCAAAGCAATGTGATTGAAACCAATGTTTTTTATAAGGTAGGTAGTCGCAATGAAGTGATGGGTAAAAGCGGTATTGCCCATATGCTCGAGCATTTAAGCTTCAAATCTACAAAGAATCTTAAGGCAGGGGAGTTTGATGAGATTGTTAAGGGATTTGGCGGAGTGAATAACGCCTCTACAAGCTTTGATTACACACGTTATTTCATCAAATCAAGCACAGAGAATCTTGACAAATCTTTAGCACTTTTTGCCGAGCTTATGAGCAATCTCTTGCTTAAAGAAGATGAGTTCTTGCCCGAGCGCAATGTCGTAGCAGAGGAACGATTATGGCGGACAGATAATTCCCCTATGGGCTATTTGTATTTCCGTTTTTTTAATACCGCTTTTGTGTATCATCCTTATCATTGGACACCTATTGGTTTTATGGAGGATATTCAAAGTTGGCAAATCGCAGATATTGCTTCCTTTTATCACACATATTATCAGCCGCAAAATGCTATAATATTAGTGAGTGGCGATGTGAATCCTAATGAAGTCTTTGAGAGTGCTACTAAGCATTTTGCCCCGCTGAAAAATACTGTACCTATCCCTGAAGTCAAGACTAAAGAGCCAAGGCAAGATGGCATAAGACGAAGCATTGTGAAAAAAGATTCGCAAGTAGAATTTTTAGCAATGGGCTATAAGATTCCCAATTTTTTAAGCAAAGATCAAGTGGCTTTAAGTGCGATAGGCGATATTTTGAGCGGTGGAAAGTCAAGCATATTGTCAAAAGAGCTTGTCGATAAGCAGCAAATAGCAAGTAGCGTGTATGCCTATAATATGGAGCTTAAAGATGATGGTGTGTTTTTGATTATGGCAACAGCAAAGCAGGGCATAAAGGCAGAGAGTATTGAAAAGGAAGTATATAAGGTATTAGAGAATCTTAAGCAGGGTAAAATCACGCAAGAAGAGCTTGAAAAAGTGAAAATCAATACAAGGGCGAGTTTTATTTATGGGCTTGAGAATGCTTCGTCAGTGGCTGGGCTTTTTGGGAGCTATTTGGTGCGAGGAGATATTTCGCCTTTGCTTTCTTATGAGCGAGATATTAATGCCTTGAGCATAGATAAGATTAAAGAGGTAGCAAATAAGTATTTTGTGGAAGATTCATTAAATGTAGTGATTTTAAGAGATAAAGATAAAAGCGAGGCACAAGAATGATTTTTGGTGCAATGAGTGCATTAGTAACTCCTTTTAAGCACAATAGAGTGGATTTTGAGGCTTATGAAGCATTGATTAAGCGGCAAATCCGCTATGGTATGGACGCTTGTGTGCCTGTAGGCACAACGGGTGAATCTGCCACACTTTCACACAAAGAACATATGGAATGTATAGAATCTGCAGTAAGCATATGCAAAGGAAGTGGTGTAAAAGTAGTCGCAGGTGCGGGAAGTAACGCCACAAGTGAAGCCATAGAATTAGCACAATTCGCACAAAAATGCGGGGCTGATGCGATTTTATGCGTTACGCCTTATTATAATAAGCCAACACAGGAGGGGTTATACGAGCATTATAAGGCTGTGGCTGACGCAATAGAAATCCCCGTAATGCTCTACAATGTGCCTTCTCGCACAGGTGTAGGCATTGAGATAGAAACAGCAAAGGCATTGCACAAAGATTGTGCGAATATTTATGCTATCAAGGAGGCAGCGGGGCTAATGGATAGAATCGTAGCTTTTGGCGCGGAAGCCCCAAACCTCGCTGTTTTTAGTGGGGAGGATATGATTAACTTTCCCATACTTGCGAATAATGGCAAGGGCGTTATCTCTGTAACAGGCAATCTTATGCCTAAAGAAATCGCTGATTTAACACATTTTGCACTCAATGGAGATATGCAAAAAAGCTATGAAATCAATACGAATCTTTATGAGATAAATAAGATTCTCTTTTGCGAGAGCAATCCCATACCCATCAAGGCAGCTATGTTTCTAGCGGGATTATTGCAAAATTTAGAATATCGTCTGCCATTAGTGCCACCTTCTAAGGAAAATATGGCTAAAATACAAAAAATCTTAGAACAATATGAGGTGCAATTATGAATCTAGCAAACACAAGGGATTTTATGAAAGGTAAAACGCTTGTTATTAGTGGGGCTACGCGGGGGATTGGCAAGGCTATTTTGTATAAATTCGCACAGAATGGTGTGAATGTCGCTTTTACCTATAATAAAAATGAGGAAGAAGCGTGTAATATCGCTCAAGATGTGGAGGGCAAATATGGCATTAAGGCAAGATTTTATCCGCTTAATGTGCTGGAGCCAGAGCAGTATATTGAACTTTTTAAGAAAATTGATGAAGATTTTTTACGGGTTGATTTTTTTATCTCTAATGCTATCATTTATGGCAAGAGCGTTGCGGGAGGATTTGCGCCATTTATGCGTTTAAAGCCTCGTGGGTTAAATAATATCTACACAGCTACCGTGCTTGCCTTTGTCGTAGGCACACAAGAAGCAGCTAAGAGAATGAAAGAGGTAGGTGGCGGGGCGATTGTATCGCTTAGCTCCACAGGGAATCTCGTGTATATGCCAAATTACGCAGGGCACGGTAATTCAAAAAATGCAGTGGAAACGATGGTAAAATACGCTGCTACCGAGCTTGGCGAATGGGGTATACGTGTCAATGCAGTGAGTGGAGGACCAATTGATACAGACGCGTTAAAGGCATTCCCAGACTATGCACAAGTAAAGGCTAAAGTCGAGGAAGAGTCTCCGCTTAATCGTATGGGGACACCTGAAGATTTAGCGGGAGCAGCGTTTTTCCTATGTGATTCTACACAAAGTGCGTGGCTCACTGGGCAAACAATAGTGATTGATGGTGGCACGACTTTTAAATAAATATGTTTTCTGTGCATTCTCCTCCATTGCAGACTTTAAAAGGGCTATGTTTTAAAGCTATTAATATACCCTGCACGCCATTTATGTGGCGCAATCCACAGACCTATAAACCTACATTAGTGTGGTTAGCTATATCTTTTGGCTTTGCTTTTATCTGCGTTTTGCCTTTTTATATGCAGTGGCTTTTGGAGCAATACACTTCTAGGGATATTTCTCCATTATTGGCTTCATTTTTGGGCATCTTAAGCGTTGCAAGTGTGCTTTTTACCCCTGCAAATCGTCGCTTTAGCGTGGGATTCTTTATCGGTGTGCTATGGTTTTATTGGATTTCATTGGGGGTGAGATATTTTGATATGAGCTTTCTTGTTCCCCTTATTGTTGTAGCAGTGGGAATCTTTATGGGATTTGTATTTTATATTGTGCTGTGGTGCGAATGTCTGCTGCTTCGTTTTATATTTTTACTGCTTTTGAGTTTTTTTACTCCGCTTGGTTTTGATTGGATTGTGCTTGAGAGTGTGTTTGCATATAGCTATTTTGGGGTGGATAAGCTAAGCTTTGCCCTCATTATATTAGGATTATGGCTACTTGTGAAGTATACATTATGGTGGCGATTAATAGGTGTAGTATGCCTTACCTTTGCCCTTGATAGCCATATTTTTAACACACCACATACAGCAACAATTCCTCTAAAGATGAAGCTAATCCAAAGTGATGTAAGTCAGGATTTTACCTATCGTATGGAGCAAGTAGATTCTATTTTTATGCAGCATATTGAGGATATTGCACAGGCAAAAAATGCAGGTTATGATATGGTTGTGCTGCCAGAGAGCGCATTTTATGTGCCTTTTGATGTTATGCCTTCATATTATGAGAATCTTTTGGCATTGAGTGAGGAAATAGTTATACTCACAGGAGCATTGCGTGTGGAGCGCGATAATGATAACACTCTTTTATATTTTAATAGCACATTTAAGTTTGATAAGGGAGAAGTGAGCTTTTATGATAAGGTGCTGCTTGTGCCTTTTGGGGAGTATATCCCCTCATTTTTATTACCTCTTGCAAATATCTTTTTTCAGGGCATTGGAGGATTTAGCGCAGGAGAGGAATTTGGGTATTTTGACATAAAGGGTGTGCGCCTTAAGAATGCGATTTGCTATGAGGGGACAAATCGAGGATTCTATAAAGATAATCCGCGATATGTGATTGTAACGAGCAATAATGCGTGGTTTGTGCCAAGCATTGAGCCAATTTTGCAAAAAAATTTAATGAAATATTATGCGCGATTGCACAATAGCGTGATTTTTCACGCGACTAATCGCTCATCCCACGCTATCATTACACCCTAGCTTTTAGAATCTCTAGTTTATTATGGCTACGCTGCTATAGCTAAAGCTAGCGCGTAGTCTTACTTCACGCGATATAAAATCCCGATCGTGTAAGACCTTTACCGCAATACATCGCGATAGTAAAGGCATAATGGAATCTAAAAAAATGTGCTTTAAAGCCGATATTAGTTTATTGTGATATGATACGCAATTTTAATTTACTAAAGGAGGAAAAATGATTTCTTTTAAACATATAGTGTTAGGGCTTATTATTGCAGGTAGTGCAGCATTTGGCGCTACAAACAATTCAAGTTTAAGCAACACAAAAAAACAACTTTTAGGTAATTTTGCAAGTGGCTCTATTCTTAGCGGCTCTTCTCAGGCTGGAAGTGTTCAGCGCTGGTATCTTTTTAACGAAGGGCATTTAGGATATTCATATAGCAAACTTGGGAATTTGAATCTCCATTCTGCCGATGTGGGGTACTCTATTTATATTACTTCTATTAAAGCAGCAAGTGGCATACGTCCGTATGTAGGGACAGAAATCACCGTGCCTATTTATCTTAAATCCTTAGGTAACTCTAATGCATTTTATGATGATAAAGAGATAGGGTTGCCCGGTGGCTCAAAGGTAATGACTGATCTAGGCTTTAATGGCTGGGGTATACAAGTGCCCGTGATTGTGGGTGTGCAAATGGGTTCATTTTATATTCAAGGTATGGTAGGATATTCATATCATAGCATTACTGATAATTTTTATGTAAGCGAAACACAAAATGATACATCGCTTGAAAATATATATCACGGGCTTACCTATGGTGTTGGAGCTGGATTGAAATTTTCTAATGTCTTTAGTGTGGGATTGCGCTATGTGATGGGAGAATTGACAAGTTCTAGTCGCACAGCTGGTGCTAGTATTAATACAGATTCTGTGCGTACAAAAGATTTTAGAGATAACTATCAGCGATTTTCTATTATTTTTGGCGTAGTTTTCTAGTATATTTTCCTCTCTGTCACTACTTGCATAAAAGTGGTATCATTTTTGCTTAAACCCTTTGGAAAAACCAAGGGGGATAAGTGTCTAGACAAAATTTTGATATCACTTCAGCCGTGCAGATGGCACATCAGCTCTACCAATCACAACGTTACCACGAGTGCATAGATATATGTATTCAAATATTAGGGATTGACTATACGCAAGCACAAGTATGGAGCTTAGCGGGTATGGTAATGCTTGAGCTTAAATCATTTGAGAGGGCAATAGCATATTTCTCTCAAGCTATGCAATATGAACCCACACAGCCTAATCACACCATTAATTGTGCGGAAGCCTACCGTCGCAGTGGGAATCCTGAGCGATGTATCGCAGAGATTAAAATGCTTCTTAGACAAAATACAGCAGCACAAAATAATTCTAATCTCCATTTTAACCTCGCAAAAGCCTATTCGGATATAGGAGATTCTAATCATTCAATCAAGCATTACACGATTGCTATTAAGCTTGACCCTAATGATTTAGGAGCGATGTTTAACCTCGCTAACGCACAAGTGAAACTCAAAAATTTTGGCGAAGCCATAGAGCTTTATCTTAATGCCTTGAGTAAGGGTTATCTTGATGCAGGTGTGAATCTCGCTAATACCTATGTGCAATTAGGGTGCTTTAGTGAGGCACTGCAAGTATATAGCGCGATATATACGCATTATGCAGAGGATAGCGATTTTAATTTTAACTATGCTAATGCCCTTGCTTATGCTAATGAAGATATACAGCACACACAGGCACTATACGGGAAAGCCATCGCGCTTAATCCTAATAATATAAGCTATTATATCAACTATGCACATTTCCTACTCCGCTCCTTGCGCCTTAAAGATGGTTTCCGAATCTATGAAGAGCGTAAAAAACTCCCCAATATGTTACCTAGGAGGATTACAAATATTTGGCATTATGATGAAAGTAAAAAAAGTAAATTTAAAGGCAAAAAGGTGCTTGTCTATCACGAGCAGGGGCTTGGCGATAGCATTATGTTTGCACGATTTTTATCCCTTTTAGCAAAGCATACAAAGGATATTTGTGTTATTACTCAAGTTCCGCTTGTGCCACTTTTTACAAAACTGCCTTTTAAATGTGTCTCAAGTCTTAGCGAAGTAGGAAAATACGATATAGCCATCTCTCTTTTGTCACTGCCTTTAGCGTTAGGGGTGGAACATACTGATGATTTAGCCATAATGCCCTTTATGTGTGAAAAGCCCCAAGCGCCCCATAAAGTCAAAAAAATCGGCATTTGCTTTAGCACAGATTCACAATTTAGCGAAGCAAACAATAAAAGTATCCCGCTTGATGTACTAATGAGTGCATTGCAAGACCATAAGGAGATTGAAATCTACTCGCTTAATAAGCCTCAATGCGAGGAGTTAGGAAAGCATAGTATTATCCAAAAAGAGATGAATGACTTTGCAGATACTTATGCGATTATTGATGATATGGATATGGTGATTAGCATTGACACATCAGTAGCGCATTTGAGCGCGAGTATGGGGAAACACACGCTTGTGTTGCTGAATAAACGTTATGATTGGCGTTGGGGGAATGGTATTTCTACGCCGTGGTATCAAAATGTTGTGTGCTTCACACAAAGCAAGATGTATGAATGGAGCAACGTTGTACAGAATCTTAAGGTATACCTCAAAGCGTGGATTTAAGTAGAATCTCTTTTATTATTCTATGCTGTTGTGCTTTACCCCACAAAACTTGACTTTTTAAAAAACTTTGCTTTACAAGTGTGGGCTGGTGCTAAAGCGCAAGCACGAGACTGGCTCGGCGAATATGCCTCGCTCCCCTTATATATCGTTCACTAGATTACCAGCTCACCATTCTTAGGGCGCTTTTATGGGTTGGCACTATCGTGTAATTGATTTGATACAAGTGGGGACACAAGAGAATCTAAACCTAGAATCTCTCTTTACAGGGGTGGAGTGAGAGGGTAATCCAACAAACACTTCGTGCGTATAATCACCAAATGAAGCGCGGTTACAAGTATATTCTTTAGGCGCGGAGCATGGATTCATTCTACACGAGCAAGACCTTTTGCAAGTGTGGATTAGCACTCCGTGCGAATGTGGCGATTACATCGCAGCAGCAAAGGCATAATAGACTAGAGAAGCTACAAATCCAGCTTGTGGGGGGTGAGGGTGTAATAGATGGCGTTTTGCTTTGCTAAATTTTTAAATGAGAGGGAGAGAAATTCATTGTGGGCTATAGCAAGAAAAATAACGTCAAATTGCCTTGAAGGGAGTGAGGGTAGGAGTGAGATATGGTATTGCTCTTGTACATCAGGCGCATTAGCGATAGGGTCATATACGCTTACCTCTACCCCAAATTCCTCAAGCTCTTTTTTGACAAGTGGGACTTTGGAGTTGCGTATATCGGGGCAGTTTTGCTTGAAAGTTACCCCAAGTATGAGAATCTTCGCCCCAAGTATGGCAATATGCTGTTTTATCATTAATTTAATGATTTTCTGTGCGATAAAATGCGGCATAGTGTCATTGATGAGTCTCCCTGAGCTGATTACTTGCGGCACATAACCAATCGCATTCATTTTGTGCGTAAGATAATAGGGATCAATGCTGATGCAATGCCCTCCTACTAATCCCGGTGTGAATGGCAGGAAATTCCACTTTGTCTTTGCCGCTTCAAGCACCTCTAGGGCGTCAATATCCAAATAATCACAGATAATACACATTTCATTGACAAAGGCGATGTTTAGGTCACGTTGAGCGTTTTCGATGATTTTTGTCATTTCAGCGGTTTTGATTGATGAGACGCGATGTGTTCCAGCTGTGATGATTGAGGCATAAAGGGTATCTACAAATGCCGCTGCTTCATCGTTGCTACCTGAAGTAATTTTGCGGATATTGCTTAGGGTGTGTATGCTATCGCTAGGATTTATCCGCTCGGGTGAGTAGCCAAGATAAAAATCGCTATTAAGATGAAGTGATGAGGTAAGCTCAAGCATAGCTCTGCATTCATTTTCCGTGCAGGTGGGGTAGGTGGTGGATTCATAAATAACGATATTGCCTCTTTGCAAAACTTTACCTACCATTTCACTTGCGCCCAAAAGCGCGGAGAGGTCGGGGACTTTGTATTCATCAATGGGCGTAGGCACACAAATAATATAGACATTTGCTTCTACAATATCACAAAGTGTGCTGCTAAAGGTGCAATGAGAGCGGAGAATCTCTTCCTTAGAGACTTGCTTTGTCTCATCAATGCCTTTTTGCAAGGATTCTATACGAGTGGGATTAATATCAAATCCAATGGCATTATAACGTTTACTAAATGCGATAAGCAGTGGCAACCCTACATAGCCTAAGCCAATCACGGCAATGCGGATAGTATCTAACTGCGGTAGTGGAGCTAACATTATAGTCTCTCAATTCTATCGCCAAGAAGGCGATATACGCTGTTATCGTAGCTATCGTGTGCAATGAGTGTATCATCAAAGATAAGACATTTTCCTGCCTTATCTACCCAACCAATATGCTTAGCGGGATTCCCCACATAGAGGGCAAAATCTGGGATATTTTTTGTAACGACACTTCCTGCACCTACAAAAGCATATTCACCAATCTCCACACCGCATATAATCGTGCTATTTGCGCCAATAGAAGCGCCAAGTTTGATAAGAGTGCGCTTAAACTCGCTTTTGCGGGAGATGAAAGCGCGAGGATTGATGACATTAGTAAAAACAACGCTTGGTCCTAAAAACACATCATCACCAATCTCTACTCCTTCATAAATGCTGATGTTGTTTTGTGCCTTGAGGTTATTGCCAATACTTACATTTGGTCCAATCATACAATTTTGCCCAAAGGAGCAGTTTTGTCCAATCACGCTACCGCTTAGAATATGGCAAAAATGCCATATTTTGCTACCTTCCCCGATACTCACGCCCTCATCGACTATGCTTGTAGGGTGGATAAAATATGCCATTATAGAAACCTTGCGCTTAAGGGGTGATATTCGCCCTTTAAGCCAATGGGCGTAGCGTGGCGGATTTGATGGATAAGCTCAATGGCTGCTTTTGTATCAAGTAGGCTAAAGCCTTTGCCATTTAGAATATTTGCATAGCTTTTTGTGTGTAAATCCTCGAAGCCTTCGCTAAAGGCAAATTCCTCTCCCTCTAAATGCAAGGAGCGATACACTCTTTTTTGCTTTGCTCGGCATTCATCGGGCAGGTGTTGCTCATCAATGGAGAGAAACCATCGCACTCTAGCGTGTTCTAAGACTAGAAATCCACTCGCACTAGATTCATTATAGGTATGCACGATACTCTCCTTGAGTGTGCCAAAAATCCACAGAAGCATATCAAAAAAATGCACCCCGATATTTGTCGCTATTCCGCCACTTTTACTCTCATCACCCTTCCACGAGTGCGTATACCATTTGCCCCTAGCGCTAATATAGCTTAAATCAATATTAAGTACCTTTTGTGAATCTTGCTTTAAAAGGCTTTGAATGTGATCTCTAAGGGCAATGATACTTGGGTGCAGGCGAAGCTGTAAGATGGTATAAATACGCTTTCCGCTTTCTTTTTGGGCTTGGAGTAGGGCGTCAAGATTCCACGGATTTAGCACGATGGGCTTTTCACAAATGGCGTAAGATTCATTACGTAAGGCAAGACGGATATGCGTATCGTGCAGGTGATTAGGGGAGCAAATGCTGATATAATCTAGCGGTGTGTTATTACATTTAAGCTTATAGAGATACCTCTCAAATCGCTCGCCTTGTGTAAAAAAATCCGCTTGAGGAAAGTAGCTATCGAGTATACCTACTGAATCGTGCGTATCAATAGCACAAATAAGTGTGCCATTGTTTGCCTTGATGGCTTTGAGATGTCTAGGAGCGATAAAGCCCCCAACGCCAATAAGCCCAAAAGTTTTACTCATAGTAATATGAGGCTATTTTACCTCAAAATGCACAGGGTCTGGAACAAGAGTTTTAAAATTAGGCAAATCTCTACTTGCTTCTGTGCGGGAGGTATAAGGCCCAATGAGGTATTTTGTGGTAGGCTGTCCATTTGAAGTGCCTGCATAAACGCGATAGCTATAATTGCTGATTTGCTTTAAAAACTCTGCACTTGGTTTATTAGCAAACGAACCTACTTGCACATAGAATCCTTTTTCTGCTACTTGCCCATTTTTAGATGTGTCCATACGCGGAGTGGAAACGTCTTCAAAAATATTAGGAATGCTCTTTTGGTTTGTCGAAGCTGGCTTAGCAGGTGCAGTAGGCTTGGTAGGTGTTGTAGGATTCTGTGGTGGCTTGGCTGGTTGTGCGGCTGGCTTTGGTGTTGGCTGTGCAGTAGGTTTAGCTGGAAGCACTGGCTGTGCAGCTGGTTTTGGAGCCTGAGCAGGTTGTGGATTCTGTGCGGGTTTAGGTGTTGGAGCAGGCTGTGGCGATTGAGGTGTGGGTTGTGTGTTTTGCGCTATTTGAGGATGAGTATCTCCTTGCTCACGTTTGCGAATATCATCAAGTATTTGTTGAAATTCATCAATTTCCCCTGAAGGATTATTACCAAGTGGGACATTCTCAAAACTTGAATCTAGAGGATCTCTAATGGGTGTTAAGCCATTATTTGCCGCTGTGTGTTTTTCATGTGTTGTATCTTCAGAAGCAAAAAAGATGCTTACACCAATTACGATGCACAAAAAAACTAATGCCATCGCAATCATCATCATAAGTTTTTTAGTTTTATTTTCTCTTTGCAAATCATCATCATTGATTAAAATGTCATTGAGTTCTCGTTTTGTTTCCATTTTTACTCCTTTAAAGTAGTTACATATGCCTTGCCCAAGACGATCCACGCTCCTTAGCATAGACGTCATAAGGTAGAGCGAGAATATTGAAATTAGAGGGCATTTCATCATTGGGAAATACTCTCCATTCTTTAGGGCAATGTTGAGATAATTTTAACGAAAGTGTTTTAGCCAAACGTTTACCTTCATTGAGTTCAGTATGTCCTTTATGCACATATAAATGGAGATGTCCGGGCGTTTTGGAACAAAATGCAGTAAAGTTTAAAAATCCTTCTTCGCGCAAAAGCAGTTGAGCACGATGATAGAATCTCTCTGGATTACGCCCGTTATAATCAAATACGATATTCTCTACTTTTTTACCTTTAGCCAAAAGCAGAGAATGGGCTACTATAAGCTCTTTACGAAAATGTTTGCCAATGAGCATAGAGGTAAGCATTGCATCAACTCTCTCATACTTATCATATAGAATCCGCCCCATATGATTGACTTTGCTCCCTAACCCATTAACGCGTCTGTAATAATGCGATGTGTCCATCTTGATGAGCTTAAGATCCATTTCTGTCACGACTTACCCCCTAAAAAATTGGTCGTTCATAGATTCTAAAATCTTTGGCAAAATCTTTGACTTGAGATTTAATTGTTGTCTGTAAGTTGGTATTGTGAATATCATCAAGTATATCTGCTATCCTCTCTGCAATCCATTCAAACTCTTTTTCTTTCATACCTCTTGCGGTAAGAGCAGGAGAACCTATCCTTATACCGCTTGTAACAAAAGGAGAGCGGGTCTCACCCGGAACAGTGTTTTTATTAATTGTGATTCCGGCATTGCCTAAGGCTAAATCCGCGTCTTTGCCGCTAAAATCGTTATTTAAGAAGCTCATTAGCACAAGGTGATTATCGCTTCCGCCACTTACAAGGTTGTATTTACGCTTAATGAGGATTTTTGCAAGTGCTTGGATATTTGCTTTGACTTGCTTTGCATACACTTTCCATTCGGGCTTGAGATTTTCTTTGAAACCTACTGCCTTACCCGCGATTACGTGCATAAGTGGTCCGCCCTGAATCCCGGGAAAGACAGCCTTATTGATTTTGGCTATTAGCTCCTCATCGTTGGTGAGAATCATTCCGCCCCTTGGTCCTCGCAAGGTCTTATGTGTGGTTGTAGTAACGATGTGGCAATGTGGGAAGGGATTAGGATATTCTCCCGCTACGACTAATCCAGCAACGTGGGCAATATCTCCCATAAGGTAGGCCCCTACAGAATCTGCGATTTCACGCAATCGTTTAAAATCAAGCTCACGTGTATAGGCAGAAAAGCCGCATACTAAAATATTTGGCTTCACTACTTGGGCTTGAAGAGCGAGTTTGTCATAATCAATATATCCATTAAGCTCCACGCCATAGAAAAAACTTTGATAAAGTTGCCCTGAAGTGCTTACCTTCGCCCCGTGTGTGAGATGCCCTCCGTGGCTTAAATCCATACCTAGAATCTTATCATAAGGCTTTAAGAGTGCTGCATACACTGCTGCATTTGCCTGTGAACCTGAATGAGGTTGCACATTAGCAAAAGCGGCACCAAAGAGCTTTTTAGCCCTCTCAATGGCAATCTCCTCGATTTTATCGACAAACTCGCAACCTCCATAATAGCGTTTGGATGGATAGCCCTCAGCATATTTATTGGTAAGAATGCTTCCCATAGCCTCCATAACGCTAGGAAATGTGAAATTTTCACTCGCAATCATCTCTAGATGGTCATTTTGTCGTTGTAATTCTTTTTCTATTAGCTCAAATATCTCACTATCTTGGTCTTGGATTAAATAACTCATTTGCCCTCCTTATGCTCTATGATGTTGGTTTGGGTATCTTTTGAGGATATTATATCAAAGTTTGGCTTAGTTGGCTTTAATGCAGGAAATAAAATTACATCTTTAATTGTTTTTGCATTGCATAAAAGCATTACCAATCTATCAATGCCTATACCCTCTCCCGCTGTGGGTGGCATACCGTGTGCTAATGCCCATACATAGTCTTCGTCCATATATTGAGCCTCTTCATCACCTGCATCCTTTGCCTTAACCTGCTCTTTAAAACGTTCTAGCTGGTCTAGAGGGTCGTTGAGTTCACTAAATCCATTGGCGATTTCTCTCCCACCGATAAAAAGTTCGAATCTATCTGCGATCAAAGGATTCTCATCATTACGTCTTGCGAGGGGGCTAATGTCAATGGGGTATTGTGTAATAAAAGTAGGATTGATAAGTTTATGCTCTACAAACTCATCAAAAGCCTCGGCTAAAAGTTTGCCATAGCCCATAGATGTATCGACTTTGAGATGTTTTGCTTGGAGGTGGGCTAAGAGTGCATTTTTATCATTTATAATCTTTTCATCTAAGCCGCCTATATTTATGAGTGCGTCTTTATAACTCATAATGCTCCATTGGTTAAAATCAATGTTATCTTGATTGTAAGTTAGAATTTTAGGGAGTTTGAGGGAGTTAAAAAGAAAGTCAAAAAGTTCTTTAGTGAGAGTGATTAAATCCTCATAGGTTTTATATGCCCAATAAAATTCAATCATACTAAACTCGGGATTATGAGAGTGGTCCATACCTTCATTGCGAAAGTTGCGATTAAGTTCAAATACGGCTTCAAATCCCCCTACAATAAGCCTTTTGAGATAGAGCTCAGGTGCGATACGCAAATATCTATCCACATCAAGGGCATTATGATGAGTGATAAAAGGACGTGCATTCGCCCCACCCGGAATAGGGTGAAGCATAGGTGTTTCTACCTCTAAAAAGCCCTTTTTCTCAAAGAAAGCCCTCACACAGGAGATAATTTGACTACGCATTTTGAAAGTCTCTTTTACCTCTTCATTGGCAATCAAATCCACATAGCGCTGACGATAGCGAAGCTCCACATCGCTAAGCCCGTGGAACTTTTCAGGCAGTGGCACAATGCTTTTAGTAAGAATTTGAAAAGAACGCGCGTGTATGCTTAACTCTCCTGTTTTGGTTATAAAGGCATAGCCTTGCACATTGATAATATCTCCTACTTCAAGGATTTTCTTAATGTGTGCAAAATCCTCTCCCACATCGTCTTTTGAAATATAGGCTTGGAGTAAAGCACTCTCATCTTGAATCTTAATAAAACACGCCTTGCCCATCAGGCGGATAAATCTCACGCGTCCTACAATACTTTCATTTTCAGAGTTTTTGGATGAAGATTCTGCAATATCTTGCAATTTAAGATATTGATATTTATCTAAAAATGCCTTATTGCTTAAAGTCCGCGTAGCTTTGTTGGTATAAGGATTAAGCCCTGCTTCTTGCATAAGTTCCTTTTTTTTGATACGTTGTTGGATATAGAAATTTGAAAACATACTTTTATTGCTCCGAGGCGGTTGTGTCGTTGGAATGTATAGAACCATCTGTTGCTTGAGATTCCCCCTCATCTATGTTTTTGATATCTTCTGTATGTTTTTCTTCTGTTTCTTTTGCTTCTAAGTCTTCTTTTGATGAGTGTTGTGTATGAATATTATTAAGATTTTCTTTGATTTCTTGAACTTCTTCAAGATTCATAATGCGTACGGCAAGATTTTTCATTATGGGTAAAAGTGAACTATCACGTTCAATGCTTTGAGACAGATTATTTAGCCAACCTATTTGAGTAATCCCAAAAACAATAATAGAAATAAGTAAAAAAGCTTTAATAAAGGCAAAAACTAAACCTAATATACCATCAAGGAGAGCTAAAGGAGTGATTTTAAGTATACGGAAGAGAGTTTCCCCAATAAGAAGGAATGCAAGCCAAATACAAACCATAAGGATAAGAAAGCCTACAAGCGCATTGAGTTCTGGAGCATTGAGGTCATAGATAGTTTGTGCAAACCATTGCCCTACATTATCATAGAATCGTGAAGCAAAAAATATACCGAGTAAAATGCCTAGTAAGCTTGCTAACCCACGTATGATACCTTGCCAAAACCCTTTGATTGAAAGCAAGATAAGTAAAACTAAGATTCCTATGTCAATATAGCTCAATGTATCCATTTGCGGTAATCCTTTAAAATTCAAAACTATTTTGAGCGCTTTTCGTATGCAGTTTAGATTTTGCTTCCTTAAAAATATCGTTCAGTAGAGATAATGTTTTACTTACTCTTAAACTTTATATGGAGGCAAACCCTTGGATAGCTCATAAATTGCCTCAAAATGTCATCTTAATATCTCTAAGGGTAAGATATTCAAAGAATGTGTGATAATTCTCCAAGATGTTGAGAACCTTGGTTTTTATTAGGTATTAAGATAACGATATATTAAACGATTTTGCATTATTTTGCAAGAGTTTTAGCTTATTTTTTGGTAAGGTAGTCTAGAATCCTGCGTTTTATTTAGATGATATAGGGAATGCAAACTCGCAAGGAATGGGGCAAGATGGGTATTTTGAAACTATTAGTGAAGAAAATAAAAAATTTTAGCGAACTTGTTAGCTTTGAGCATACTATTTTTTCAAGCAGTTTCATTCTCATCACAATGGTTGTGGGAAGTATGCAGGTATATAGCATTCCGTGGTGTGGATGGGAGACGTTTGTGCTATGTATTTTGGCTCTTATTAGCGCACGTAATTTCGCTATGGGATTTAATCGCTTTAGAGATAGGGATATAGATAAGGATAATCCCCGCACAAGTAGCCGCCCTAGTGTCGATGGGCGTATTAGCCTTATGGGGCTTGTGTGCTTTAATGTCTTTAATGCGCTACTTTTTGTGTTTATCTCTTACTTTGTAAATCCTCTTGCTTTTGCCTTGAGTGTGCCGTTTTTGCTCATTTTAGCCTTTTATTCCTATACCAAACGTTTTAGCGCGATAGCGCATTGGGTGCTTGGGGTGTGTTTAGGCTTGGCACCTATTGCTGGGGTGATTGCTGTGATGGGGGAGATTCCATTATGGAGTGTATTTCTCTCCATAGGTGTGCTGTTTTGGGTGGCTGGATTTGACTTGCTTTATTCCATACAGGATATAGAATTTGATAAGATTCACAAGCTCCATTCTGTTCCGGCTTATTTTGGTGTTGAAAAAACCTTGTGGATTTCGCGCCTATGCCATATCTTTGCCGTGGGGTTTTGGATAGCTTTTGTATATGAGGCACAGCTAGGGCTTATCGCCCAAATAGGTGTAGCTATATCCGCCCTTATGCTTTGCTATGAGCAATATCTTGTAAAACTGCATTTAAAGCATATTCCTAAGGCTTTTTTTGTTACTAATGGCTATTTGGGGATTATATTTTTTGTATGTATTTTGGCAGATTCTATAAGGGAAGCATATGGATTTTAAGAGCATTCTAGTACAAAATGGCATACAAACGCGTCTTGTTCCTTGTGAAATTCAAATCGCATTTGAGCAGCTTAATACGAGTAACGAAGAAATGTTTAAAAAGGAATATATTGCGCTCTCTCAAAATCGCTATGGTTCTATTACTCAATGGCTTAACAAGATTAAGTCTAAAAATCGCACAGAAGATACTGATGAGGTATTATTAGAATTACTTGTGGAACTCTATCAAAAAGTGGAAAATATTGAGCAGATTCTTAATAATAGGGCTACACAATATCTGCGTTTGGCAGGTGAGGGTGTCGCTCATTTTGTGGGGCATAACGTATTATGCACCTCTTCAAGCATATTTGAAGCAGGAGAAAAGTATTATTTGCGTATTTTTTTGCCTGTATTTCCGCAACGTTATATAGGGATTTTTGCTCGAGCTATTGCACCTCAAGTGTTGGTTTTTGAGCAGATTGGGCATAATGATTTGGTAGATTTTGATAGTTTTGTTGTGCAAATGGAACGTTTAATGATTTTAGATTCTAAAAGTTTGTCGAAGGAGTAAGGTAATGTTTGGCATATCAGTAGGCAGTATGAGTATCATATTTTCTTTAATATCCATAGGTATAGTGTGTTATGTTACTTTTTTAAACTATACACGCAACCTTGATATGGCAAAGCGAATTAGACGTTTCGAAAAGGGTATGGAAGATATTAATAATGAGATATTTAAGATTCACAAATGGATTAAAGACAATGAGCTTGAAAGTCAGCTAAGCAGCACTGCCCTTAATACAAAAATCAAAACTGAAAGCATTGATGCGGTAAATAACGCATTAGTAGGTGTGTATCGCCAAGTAGAGATTTTAGAGGCACAAGTCAATAAGGAGCGGGATTATATCGAGGAAAAAATTGTGAGTCTTGAAGAGAGGATTCGAGAATTTAGTTTGTTTCCCACATCAAATACAAATATCAACGAGAAGCGCATTGTCAATATGTTTCGTGATGGGTGGAGCATTGATGCGATTGCTAAGGAAATGCGTTTAAGCAAGGGCGAGGTTGAATTTACACTTAAACTTGCAGATATTAAAGAGTAGTTTGAGAGAGATGTGCTATGATACATAAATCTTCAAGGAGAGTATTATGAAAAAACCCACTTATGCAAAGCGAGTAGAACTCTTACAAGAATCCACAACTATTGCTATTAGCACCCTAGCACGCGAGTTAAAAGCGAGTGGGCAAGATGTGCTTAGTCTTTCAGCTGGTGAGCCAGACTTTGATACGCCTGAGATGATTAAAAATGAAGCCATTAGGGCGCTAAAGAGTGGCTTTACAAAATATACTGCGGTAGTGGGGATTCCAGAATTGATAGAGTCTATTCGAGGGAAGCTTTTACGTGAAAATAATCTACAATATGAGAGCAATGAAATCATTGTAAGCAATGGCGCAAAACACTCACTTTTTAATGTATTTCAAGCTCTCATTAATAATGGTGATGAGGTGATTATCCCCTCTCCATATTGGGTTACTTATCCTGAGCTTGTAACCTTTAGCGGTGGGAAGCCCGTGATTGTGCAAACAACAGAGGCAAATAACTTTAAAATTACAGCCAAGGAGCTAAAAGAGGCTATCACATCTAAAACAAAGATATTTGTTCTTAATACCCCATCAAATCCCACAGGTATGGTGTATAGCAAGGAGGAGTTAGAATCTCTTGCAGAGGTGCTAAAAGATACAAATATATGGGTAGTAAGCGATGAGATGTATGAAAAGCTCGTATATAGTGTGAAGTTTTTCTCCGCTGCGGCGGTAAGTGAGGATATGCTGCAACGCACGATTACCATTAATGGCTTAAGCAAATCAGTAGCGATGACAGGGTGGCGCATAGGCTATCTAGCTTGTAAGGATAAAAAACTTATAAAGTTTATGGATAATTTACAAAGTCAATGTACCTCCAATATCAATTCCATTACACAAAAGGCTTCAGCAATAGCCTTGAAAGGCGAGGTAGATAATGATATAGAGGATATGCGCACTGCATTTGAGGAACGTATGCGCTTTGCTTGTGATGCGATTAATAATATTCAAAGTCTTAATGTCCGCCAACCTCAAGGTGCATTTTATTTGTTTATTAATATCTCTGCATTGCCTCAATATGGCGCAGATTCTATGGGGTTTTGCAAGGCATTGCTTAAGGAGCAAGGCGTAGCACTTGTGCCCGGCTGTGCTTTTGGAATGGAAGGCTTTGTGCGATTATCCTTTGCTTGTAGCTTAGAGGAGCTTGAAGAGGGTATTGCTCGCATAGAACAATTTGTCAAAGCACTTTTTAAATAAAGAATCTTCAAAGTGCTAAAGCATATTTTTCAGACAAGTATATTTCTTTTAGCACTTTGTGTATGTGCGTGGTGGTGCATCGATAGTGATAATACCCCAAGCCCACATATTGATTTCTCAAAGCATACTTTGCATTTACCCGATACTAGCCCTTATAATGTTTATAACGACATTATATATTTTGATATTCCAAATAGTGAGGCTTCTGCTCACGCAAGTGCGATAGCAAATGTAAGCAATGTAAGCGATAAGTATTTGATGTTGCTCTATTTTGCTGGGAGTAGAGAGGGGGCTAGAGATGTGGGGATTTATCAAAGTTTTTTTACCTTTAATAAAAATAACAAAAATGTAAAAGAACAAGATTCGCAAATCGGCAAATGGAGTGAGCCTCAAAAGATTTTAGATGCGCCTTTGCTTTCAAATCTTAGTGGTAAATTTATTAAAAAGCTAGGGAATCCTGTAACCTTTGTAGATACGCAAGGGCGGACACATCTTTTTGTTGTTGGCGTGAGTATGGGCGGGTGGGCGACAAGCAAAATCTATCACCTTATGTTTAAAGATAATCTTTCTAGTTTGCAATACCTTAGAGAATTGCATTTAAGTCCATTTTTGAATTTCTCTCACCTTGTTCGCACGCCTGCTATGCTCAAAGATGATGGCGGATTTATCTTGCCAATCTACCACGAGTTAGCGCGTAAATATCCGCTTTTGCTTGATTTTAATCATCATTTAGATATAGATTCTATCTTTATCCTCCCACCGCAGAATCTCTCCCAGCTTCAGCCGAGCTTTGTCCCGCTAGATAGCCATTCAACCATAGGGGTTTATAGGAATCATAAAGTGCTAAATGATGTGATGCAAGTGATTGAGTGTGCGCCTTTGTGTAAGCATTCAAAGCCAAGCAATTTGCGCAACTATGACGCCTCATCTGTGCTATTTAATGCCCTAGATTCTACATTTTTACTGCACAATCAAAGCTCTCGCCCACAGGGCAATAAACGCGAGGAGCTATGGCTATATATGTTTGATAGGCAAAGCCAAGAGAGCGAATCTATTGACTTTATACCTCTTCTGCGCCTTGATGTGTTGCTTGATAGCGAGGTGTCTTATCCTAGTGTGGCATTAGATAGGGATTTTGCCTATATTGCTTATACGTATGGGCGCAAACATATCCGCGTGAGCTTTGTGCCAAAGAGTATGCTTAAAGCAAAGCTAAAAATAGCAAGTGAGGCTATGCAATGAATCTTGCTGTATGTGTGGCGATAAATATCGTCACTCTTTGTGGCGTGATGTATTTCTCCTGCTTTGTGAATCTAAAGCCTAGTGTGCGATATGCCTTAGTCCTTGTGTGGCTTGTGCTATTTAATATGCCATTATATGAATGGAGTATGTGCGATTATGTCTATGCACTTTTTGATGTGCCAAGCGTTATGCTTGTACTTATAAGTCTATGGTGGCTTGTAGGCTTTATGTGGCAATCTCTAAAGATTCAAAGCCATAGATATGAGAGATTGGCAAATATGAGAATCTTTCCTCCTTTTGTGCAGTGCGTATGGATTATTTTCGGTATCGTGCTTTATATGGGTTTTTTGGGCTTTTGGGGTGTGGATATTTACCATTTAGAGTTTAAAATTTTGGTTTTTATTCTTTGTATTTTGGGCGTTATTGTTTATAGCGTATCCCCATTGAGTGCGTATGGATTAATTTTCTGTATGGTGGCGTATCAATTAGAGATTTTAGGGGATATACATATTGTTTATTATTACATTGACCCTTTTTTGTGGGTAGGGTGTATTCTAGCAGTTTTAATACGCATTTGTAAGCTTTTGATTAAACATTACGGAGGAAAGAATGAAAGATAAATGGCTTGAAAAATTGCTCGTCCAATCCATTTGTTTCGCTATATTTTTATTTGTCTTGTTTTTTGTGCTAAAGCTTTGCTTTGTGCTGTATAGTGGCGTGTATCATAATGCCATAGGGGAAGTAAAGCATTTTGGAGAATATATTAATACCTTTATTAATGGTTTGCGATACGACTCTCGCAATATCGCGGCTTTTAGCATTACATATTTTCTAGTGGGTTTAGTCTTTTTTTGGAGTAATGTACGTTATTTCGTGCTATGGATTTATGCCTTTCTTGTGAGTGTTGTGAGTATTTTTATAGGCATTGCAGAGATTGTATTTTATGAGATTTTTGATGATGTGTTTAATGCTAATCTTTTGGGCTTAATTTTTGATGACCAAAAGGCTATTTTCCATACGGGTATCAGTGGGCAGTATGGAATCACATTTAAGGTTATAGTATGGCTTTTGCTTAGTTTGATCTTTATGTGGGCTTATACAAAGATTTTTGGCTCGATTGCACGTGAATATGGAAACGACCCGCTAAGTTCTATCCGCTCTCGCTCTTATAGGAAAGAATCTTATCTTGTGTGTGGGGTGCTCTTTGTCATATTTGGCTTATTTATGATGATTTGTATCAATTCTGCCTTAAGCTTTAAGGGTGTGAGTTTAGACCAAGTTATCAAACCTGTTGAAAATAACTTTTTACGTAAAGCCTCGCCTGGAGCTTTAAGAGATTTATATCTTGTATATAATGGATATACAAAAATTTCTAATTCTAAATTTAGCGATTACACTACTCAAAGTCCATTAGAAGTGGTGAGGGAATACTTTGGGCTTGATTCTAAAGAGCCTTCTTATAACCTTAAAGACTTACTTGCAAAAAAGGTGAATAATACTACCGGCGGGAAAAAGATAGATTATATATTCTATATCATAGCAGAATCTTTAAGCGAGTGGCACTTTGATGAGGATTTTGATGAGATTGGTTTGACATCGGGGCTAAAGTCTTTGGTAGATGGCAATCACGGTGTGAAGATTGGCATATTTTTGGAAAATGCGGGTTCTACGATTAAAAGTATGGACGTGCATCTCACAGGGCTTTTCCAAACAGAGATTCCTGTCAATTCTATGCTTGGCACATTGCAACCTTTTATCACCGCACCCGGCGAGATTATGAAGGATTTAGGATATAAGAATAACTTTTATTATGGTGGGAGTGGCATTTGGCAGAAGCTTGACCAATACAGCTCTTCACAGGGCTTTGAAAAAATGTATTACAGCACTCACATTATTAATAATGCAAAGCTAAATGATTATTCCTCTCCTTATGAGGGGTTATGGGGGGCGTATGATCATCATCTTTTTGCATTTATAAAGGATAATGTCTTTAAAGAGCGCAACGTCCCTAGTTTCAATATGATTCTCACTACTTCTAATCACCCTCCTTATGATGTGCCTTTGGAGCAGTTTGGTGTGCCGCTTGATAGAATCGAGCAGTTCTTTGCCCATAATGCTAAGTATAAAGACAAAAGTGCGCGATTAATTGGGCATATTTGGTATGAAGATAAGGCTATCACACAATTTATCCGTGAGATTTCTCGTGTGCTACCTAATTCGCTTTTTGTCATTACAGGCGATCATTATGATAGGGAATATCCAAAACAAGGTTTGGCAATCAAAGTAAGCAATGCTGTGCCGTTTATTATCTATTCGCCTATGCTTGAGATAAAAAAGAATACCAATGTCGGCTCACATATTGATATTACGCCAAGTATAGTGGAGCTTGTTGCACCGCATAATTATACATATCATAGTTTTGGTACACCGCTTGTGAGTAATGATAATATCGCACTGAGCGAGAAAAATAGTGCATTGGGATATTTTGCCATAGCCACGGATAGGTTTATTTATAATAAGGATGGCACGATAGAGTATTTTCACGATGGCACAGCACGCAATAATGATAAACAGAGCGCACAAGCACTCTATAAAAAGCTCCAACAAGCCACAGCATTGAGCTGGTGGATTCTCAAAAATGGTTATGAAGTTAAAGAGATACCTTAAGAGTGGATAAAAATCATTGGCTACGTGAGAGTAGCGATGGGAGCTTGAGCGCGTATAATGAAGCATTTGGCGAATGCTATCATAGCTTGAGAGATGGCGCACTGAATGAAAGCCTTTATAAGCATGTTTATCCTGCATTGCAGCATATCCAATCAGTTTTTTTAGAGCTGCCACATATATTATGTGCGCTTGATATATGCTTTGGCTTAGGGTATAACAGCTTTGCTCTTATAGCGACTTTAGCACAGAGAGGCTATAAGGGTAAGCTGAGAATCTACTCTCCCGAGCAAGATAGTGCGATATTTAGCGCATTGCGTGATTTTGCATATCCGCCATTGATGAGCGCATACCACAATGAGATAGATAAGATTCTTTGCTTTTTTGCCCAAAGCCCCTGTAATGTGATAAGTATGTATGCTTTTAAAATAGAGGATATGGAATGTGAAATGTATATTTACAAGGGCGATGCGTTAGATATGTTAAATTCCCTCCCGCAAGAAGCGTTTCATATCATTTTTCAAGATGCCTTTAGTCCAAAGAAGAATCCTGCCCTATGGAGCGAAACATATTTTTGTAGTTTATATAAACTTTTGCACTCACAAGGCATTATTACTACCTATTCTCAAAGCAAGGCTATCCGCCAAAATGCTTATCGTGCAGGACTAAGGGTGTATAATTATGAGAGTGGCATTGTGCGCGGCGGCAGTGTGATGGGCAAAGATGATATTAGACTATCATCTTTAAATGGATTTATGATACAGAATAAAGATGATTTGTAAATGCAGAAATAGCAAGAATCTATTGATATCTGGAGAGGAAGCGAATACAATAAACTCATTTTTACCCCCCCCCCCCCCTCAATTTTTGTAAAAAATAATAAAGAATCTAGATCTTTAAAGAAAGCAATATT
>ERZ778496.279-NODE-279-length-57284-cov-8.789006_pt1 | contig 57284 bp, 41 predicted proteins | sample MGYA00433099_ERZ778496 | MGnify/ENA primary metagenome ERZ778496 (study PRJEB29527, sample SAMN07138962) | mouse gut metagenome | material: feces | host: mouse | place: China:Nanjing | collected 2016-01-25 ...
TCCGTATGCCGGACAACAACATCATCCGTGAAATCGCACGCCTGCTGGACGCTCCTATCATGACTACCACCCTGCCATATGAAGAACATGAGGATTTGGAATACATGACTGACCCCGAACTTATAGACGAAAAGTTCGGTGATATAGTAGACTTGGTCATTGACGGGGGAATCGGGGGAATAGAACCCTCGACAGTAGTAAAATGCACAGAGGACGAACCGGAAATCGTACGTCAAGGGAAAGGTTGGCTGGAAGAGAACTAATCTCCTCTCTTGCCGGAAATTCTATTAATACAAAATGGGCTGCAAGCAATTAAACACTGCTGCAGCCCATTCTCTTTTTATAGAATCAATTTTATGCTTACTTAATCAAAGATTCCGGATCTAAATGAGCAGACTCGATATCCTTAAAGTAGCGGTAAGTACCCACTTTCAATTCAACAGTAGCGGCATCGTCACAAACAATAATACCCTTTTCATGCATTTGCAATGCACTGATTGTCCACATTTGTGTGATAGCACCTTCTACTGCATGATACAAAGCACGAGCTTTGTTATGACCGTTTACAATAATCATCACTTCCTTTGCAGCAAGTACAGTACCCACCCCCACTGTCAATGAAGTCTTGGGAACTTTGTTGATGTCATTGTCAAAGAAACGTGAGTTGGCAATGATAGTATCCATTGTCAATGTTTTCTGACGAGTGCGTGAAGTCAATGAAGATCCCGGTTCGTTGAATGCGATATGTCCGTCAGGGCCGATACCACCCATAAACAAGTCGATACCACCGTAAGACTTGATCTTTTCTTCATAACGTGCACATTCAGCATCCAAGTCAGGAGCATTGCCATTCAGGATATTTGTATTCTCCGGTTTGATGTCGATATGGCTGAAAAAGTTATTCCACATAAAAGAATAGTAGCTTTCCGGATGTTCTTTCGGCAATCCTACATATTCGTCCATGTTGAATGTCACTACATTTTGGAAGGAAACGATACCTTTCTTATTCAAGTCAATCAACGCTTTGTACATACCCAGAGGAGAAGAACCTGTAGGGCAACCCAATACAAATGGTTTCTCAGGAGTCGGATTGGCAGCCTTTATTTTTGCAGCAACATAATGTGCAGCCCACTGAGATACGGACTGGTAGTCCGGTTGAATAATTAATCTCATAAGTCGATTGTTTTATAGGTTAGTAATAAATATATTATCTCATTCACAGTTTTAACGGTCTTTCTTCAAGCGTTCCGCCATGGCACGTGCCAGATTTTCGCATTGGGTATAGGTAATGTCCTTCATCGCCTGCTTCATCTCTACCGGGTCGCCTATCAATTCAAATTTGCTCTTTTCTGCAAATTCAGCTATACGCTTCACAGCAGCACCTGCCCATGTGAAAGAACCAAAATAGCCTAAATAGCGACCTTTCACCTCACGCAACAGAATCTTTGAAAGCAACGCTTCCACTTCCGGGAAAATCTGGTTGCTGTAAGTAGGAGAACCGATGATTAATCCCTTATAACGGAAAATATCCGCTATGATATAAGAAGGATGGCTCTTCGTCACATTGTGCATAACGATGTTCTTGACCCCTTGTGCCGAAAGTTCTGCCGCAATAGTCTCAGCCATTTGTTCCGTATTTCCATACATGCTTCCGTATGCGATAACTACGCCCTCGTCCGCATCATAACGGCTCAAACGGTCATAAATACCTATCACTTTGGCTATATTCTCCGTCCATACCGGACCATGGGTAGAACAAATAGCAGAAATAGGAAGTCCGCCGAGTTTCTGCAACGCTTTTTGCACAGGACTTCCATATTTACCAACGATATTTGAATAGTAGCGAACCATTTCTCCCCAATACTTATCTACGTTCATACGGGTATCCAGGAAACCGCCATCCAGCGTACCGAAACATCCGAATCCGTCACCGGAGAAAAGAATACCGTCCGTTTCATCAAAAGTCATCATCGTTTCCGGCCAATGTACCATCGGAGTCATATAAAAACGCAGCTTATGATGCCCCAAAGTTAAGAAATCACCTTCCTTTACCAGATACTGTTCACCAGTTACACCGTAGAAACCTTCAATCATACCGAATGTCTGCTTATTACCCACGATAATAATTTCCGGATAATGTTGTTTAATCAGTCGGATAGCCCCCGAATGATCCGGCTCCATATGGTTTATAATCAAATAATTAATGGGACGTTCTCCAATCACTTGCTTGATCTTACGTAAGTAGATTTCAAAATAACAAATATCTACCGTATCCACCAATGCCACCATTTCATCGTCAATCAGATAAGAGTTATATGAAACTCCATAGGGCAATGGCCACATCCCTTCAAATCTGTGCTTGTTACGGTCATTCACTCCCACATAGTGGACATTTCCTTTAATTCTTGTTTTATGTTCCATTCTTTAAGTTACATTAAAAAGTCCCTGCTCACCACCCGATATTCCCCAAACAGATATTCATCAGGTAGTAAATTTATCGTCTGCAAAAATAATCCTTTTTTCCGAATCCTTGTACTTCTTGCCTTGATAAGCATCTCTTTCTTTCATTCTTTTTTGTAAACGCGCTACAAATTCATAATTTTTCAGCCCCCAGTCAGGAGCTATTAATAAATCTTTAGGAGATTGGGAGACAAAGCGCTCCACTACTATATCGGGACGAAGATGCTCTACATAGTCAATCACTAAATCAATATATTCGTCCACTTCTGCAAACAAATGAAAATCAATAGGATTATCAACATATTCATGAGCCATGCGCGTGCCGCGAATCAGTTGCAACTGATGAATTTTCAGAGTATTCAACGGCAGTTCCGAAAGTATTTCCGCCTGTCCCACCATCGTGTCATGTGTTTCTCCCGGAAGTCCGAGAATGACATGTCCGCCCGTCAAAATACCACAGGCGGCAGTCCGCCCGACCGCTTCTGCTGTATCCGCATAAGTATGCCCTCTATTTATTCGTCGCAGAGTCTTGTCACAAGCACTTTCTATTCCATATTCCACCATGAGAAAAGTATGCCTGTTCAACTCTTCCAAATAGTGCAATAAGCCTTCCGGCATACAATCCGGACGCGTTCCTATCACCAAACCTACGACATCTTTCACCTCTAGCGCCTCTTCATACTTACGTTTCAGTCCTTCCAATTCCGCATAAGTATTGGTATAAGCCTGAAAATAAGCCAGATATTTCATATCCGGATATTTACGTGCAAAAAAGCATTTGCCTTCTTCCAGTTGGGTAGAGATGGATTTCTCCGTCCGGCAATAATCTGGGTTGAAAGTCTGGTTGTTGCAATAAGTACAGCCACCCCACCCTTTCGTTCCGTCCCGGTTGGGACAGGTAAACCCTGCATTCAATGAAATCTTTTGTACTTTGTAAGGAAAATACTTACGTAAGAAAGTAGGGAAATCATTATATAGAAAATGAGTCGGTATATCCATTCTGTTCATTCATTATTTAATTCACAAACATAAGAAAAATCAACGAAGTAAAAAAAGATACCCCAAAATATCTTCAATATATTAAAATAATCATAAAGGGCATAAGATAATTTAATAAATATAATGATTTAAAAATCCATTTAGTTAGCTTTGTTTCGATTTTAGGCATTGACGGGAGGATACTTGTGAAAGTCTTGTGCAATTTATTCCCCAATTATAATTTCATCTCACCATACCCCATGCAACTCTCGTCAATAAAATTATTCCCTTTGTATTCTTAACAAGAATATAAAGGGGATTTTTAGTTTAAGCAAATGTCGTTTATTTAAGTCCCAATAAAGTCCGGAGATAATAACGCCCGATATGATCAGGTTTGAAGAAAAACAGAATACCTGCTATAATCAAGGCGAAAGGCCAAACCATTGCCTGTGAATTCTACGGCAACCATAAAAGTCCACCTATCAAAAAATAGACACCTATAAAAAAAGTACGATTCCACCGATGAAATGACACCGAATCATAGAACAGATACCTATTATAATAAGAAGTGAATGCCAAGATACGATAATATCGAGAACCTCATTAATAATCCATCCCATATTGCGGGCAAACAACAAAATCCGATCCAATCCGAAATCCCGGATTCGTATATTCACCGCGCTTCATAACACAAATATTACCTTCCAAAGCCAATTCCTACACCTTGCAGCCAACTAAAAACAAAAAATACTAGGTGAAAAACAAATATTGCACATGGTTACATTCATATTATCATACTTTTGTAGCGATGAATAAACTCTCTTAAGAGAGATTAAAGACAATAAACAACAACCATTAATTTATAAACATGCAAAGTATGTCTAACAAAGTGAAAAACATGCGCTCCTTATTGCTAATACTATTTTCGGCAATATCGCTCAGCGTATCTGCGCAAACGATTACCGTAACAGGTAACGTGAAAGACACCAACGGAGAACCTATTATCGGAGCCTCTGTTGTAGAAAAAGGTAATACGGCCAATGGTACGATTACAGACTTAGATGGTAACTTTTCTATCAAGGTCGACGGAAAAAAGACGCTTGTGATTTCATATATTGGTATGAAAACACAAGAAATTGCTATTCAAGGAAGAAAATCTGTTAATGTAACCATGCAAGATGACTCACAAGCATTGGATGAAGTAGTTGTTATCGGCTATGGCACAGTTAACAAAAGAGACCTGACAGGTTCTGTAGCATCAGTAAATTCTAAAGATTTAGCAGTGGTACCAGTGTCGAGTGCAACTGAAGCCCTGACCGGAAAACTTGCCGGTGTCAATATCACAACGACAGAAGGTTCTCCTGATGCAGACGTCAAGATTCGCGTACGTGGTGGCGGTTCTTTATCACAAGACAATTCCCCACTTTATATCGTGGACGGATTTCCCGTATCAAGCATTAGCGATATAGCTCCGTCTGAGATTCAAAGTATCGATGTTCTGAAGGATGCATCTTCTACTGCAATCTACGGTGCCCGCGGTGCCAACGGTGTTATTATTGTCACTACCAAAAGTGGTAAGGAAGGTAAGACACAAGTAGATTTTAACGCTTCCTTTGGTTTCAAAAAAGTAGCTAAAATGACTAAAGTTTTAAGCCCTTACGATTATGTGGCTTATCAACGTGAAATTGGTTCTACTGCTAATTATGGTAATTATGCAGATATGGATCTTTGGAAGTCTTTCCCGGGAGAAGATTTACAAGACGAGATATTCGGACGTACAGGTAACCAACAACAATATAATGTAAACGTAAGCGGAGGTAGCAAACAGATTAAATATAGTGTAAGTTATGCTCACAATGAAGAAAAAAGTATCATGCTTGGTTCCGGCTTCAACAAAGATAATGTAAATGCTAAAATCAATGCTGAGTTGAACCAATGGATGACGCTTGATTTCAATGCACGTTTCAGTTACTCTTCTATTGAAGGATTAAGCGGTGGAGCAGATACAAATGAAAGCAATGCCGCTAACTCAATTGTAGCAAATGCAATAACTTTCCGACCGGTCGACGCTTTAAGCAACGGCGATCTGGAGGATGAAGAGAATAACTCGGCAACAAGCGCAACACCGCTAGAGCGCTTATTGGCAACAGAAAAGAACCGCAAGACATTCAACCAAAATTATAATATCGGTCTAAATTGGAAACCCTTCAAAAACCTCACATTCCGTTCAGAATTCGGTTACGGATGGAGATATGATGATACAGAACAATATTGGGGTACAGATGCCGTATCCAACTCCAAGTATGGATATAACGGACGTCCGCAAGCCTTCTTATTGAGAGAGACTTCCAAAAACTGGAGAAATGCCAATACATTAACTTACGAAAACAAGAAACTCTTCGGTGGTCGTGACCGCATGAATGTTCTGATTGGACATGAAGTAAGCAGCAGCTGGAAAAATTCTATAGAAAATGTCTCTGTTTCTTTCCCCACATCAATGGGATTTGACGATATGAAAGCAAATATGGGTGCAGGTACTTCATTGCCTACACAATCAACCATCGGTGCAAAAGAAAACATGCTCTCTTTCTTCGGACGTGTCAATTACACCATGATGGACAAATACTTGCTGACGGTTACCATGCGTGCCGATGGTTCCAGCAAGTTCGCCAAAGGTAACCAATGGGGAATGTTCCCTTCTGCAGCTTTGGCTTGGCGTCTGTCTGACGAAGCATTCATGGAAAACGCTAAGGATTGGCTTTCCGCACTAAAAGTCCGTTTAAGTTTCGGTACTGCCGGTAATAACCGTATCAACTCAGGATTATTGGCTACTACTTTCTCTATGTCGGACAACTCTGCACGTGCTCCTTTCTTCGGTGAATCAATGGCTAACATGTTGCAACATACAACCACACTTTATAATCCTAATCTAAAGTGGGAAACAACTGTCACTCGTAACTTTGGTATCGACTATGGGTTCTGGAACAATCGTATCTCGGGCTCTTTAGACGTATATTGGAATACAACAAAAGATCTGCTGATGCAAGCTGAAGTACCATCAAGTACCGGCTATTCCTATCAATACCAAAACTTCGGCAAAACATCGAATAAAGGTATTGAATTTACAGCCAATGCCGTATTGGTGGATCAAAAGAAATTTGGATTGAACTTTAACTTTAACATCGCTTACAACCGTAGCCGTATCGATGAATTGAATACTGACAATCCGTGGCAAGATTACAAATGGGCAGGCAGCAATATTTCCAAATATGAAGTTTTCCGGGTAGAAGAAGGTGGACGCTTAGGTGAAATTTGGGGATATCGCGCCAATGGTTTCTATACAGTGTATGACCCGAAAACTAACCCAAACGGAGATTTAGTATGGAAAGGCGGAAACTGGGTATTACGCGACGGTCTGAAAGACAACAGTGCTTCAGTAACAGGCGGTTCTTATAAACCCGGTGGATTAAAGCTGAAATGTGACGAAGACGGACAACCTGTAAAAGAACGTTTGGGCAACACAATTGCTCCTGTTATGGGTGGATTCGGTTTTGACGGTCATATCGGCAACTTTGATTTCAATTTCTTCTTTAACTATTCGGTAGGAAATGTGATTCTCAACGGTACCAAGCTTTTGTCGTCTTTCCAGACAGGAAGCAAGAAAGGGTATAATCTGAATAATGATTTTGCTTTAGGCAATCGCTATTCCTGGATTGATCCTGCAACCGGATTAAATCTTTCAGCAGAAAGCACCGCCGTGAAAGAAGCATATGGTGACATGATGACTGCCGGATTACGTCTGAATGAGCTGAACCGGAACGCACAAATCTACAACCCGGCTTCAATGACACAGGCACAAATATACGATTATGCAGTAGAAGATGCTTCTTTCCTACGAATCAACAATATAACAATAGGTTATACATTACCCAAAACATGGGTGAAGAAAGCTTTCCTGCAAAATGTAAGAATATATCTGACAGGATACAACTTGTATTGTTGGACAAACTACAGCGGTTCTGATCCGGAAGTAGACACCATGAGCAAGAAAAATGCAATGAACCCTGGTATCGATTATGCAGCATATCCTAAGAGCCGTACATTTGTTGGTGGCATTAACGTAACTTTCTAACTAAATCAAATTAATGAATTTATGAAACATATATATAAATCTGTATTTTTGGCTACCGGACTGTTGTCTTTGACTGCATGTTCCGATTTCCTTGACCAGTCATCTCCTTCTGAGATGAACGACAAAGTGGTATTCAACAACGAATACTACACAGAACTTACGTTGAATAAAGTATACGGCGGACTGACGCAAGACAAAACCTATTCTCAGTTCATGCCTATTCAAGCCGGACTAAACACCGACTGCGAGTTAATAGACGGACTGGGGAGCGATGCTCAAAACACAACTCATCAACGTGGTGTGTTCAATTACAATGCTTCTCCCGGATTTGCAGATTTGGAAACTGTATGGAATAATATGTACGGAGTAATAGAAGATGCCAACTTAGTAATAAACGGAGTGGACAATAGTTCCCTTATTGAAGAGGGAAATGAATCAAGAGCTACCATGCTACGTTTCAGAGCAGAAGCCAAGACATTACGCGCAATGATTTACCTAGACTTGATCCGCTTGTTTGGAGACGTACCTTATAAAGTAGAAATCTCCAAATCCGACCTGAGTAATGCTTATTTAGGAAAAACAGATCGGGATGTTATTATGGAAAACTTGATTGCGGATCTGGAAGAATCTATTCCTGACCTGCCTTGGGCCGGCGAACAGACAACCGAACATGTCACACGCGGTTATGCACATGGTCTGTTAGCCAATATAGCATTAACACGTGCCGGCTGGTTTATCCGTGAGTCTGCTAAAGAGGGTTATATTACTGCTACAAAAAATTCGGATGACAACTATCCTACGCAACGTTGTGACAATGAAACCAGAAAGAAGATGTACGAATTGGCAGAGAAGCATTTATCTACTATTATCAATAGCGGAAAACATGCATTGACAAGTACTCCTGAGCAATATTGGCTGGACATGAATGTGGGAAATTTACAAACCAATACACCGGAAAATTTATTCGAGATTCCAATGGGCATTAATAAAAGTGGGGAATTAGGATATACTGTAGGTTTCCGCGTAAATGGTCCTACTCCCGATTATGGCAAGAAAGGAAATTCTACCGGTACTCTGAAACTGACAGCTCCCTATTTTTATTCTTTTGACAGAGACGACACACGCCGTGACTTAACCTGTGCCACTTATCAATTAGAGAACAAAAGTTCATACACAGAAGCAATGTTAGGAAATGCCCCTTTCGGTATCTACTGTGGAAAATGGGATTATCGTAAGATGGCAGGTAACCCAACTTGGTTGGAAGCGGTGCTGGCCGGTGATGAAAAAGCTAAAATCTGCTCTGGAATCAATGTAGTAAAGATGCGTTATGCATACGTACTATTAATGTATGCAGAAGTAGTCAACGAGTTACATAAAACCCAGACTGCATACGGAACAGATTTAGACGGAAAGAATTGTACGTTATCTGCTTATGACGCTCTACTGCAAGTACATCAAAGAGCCTTTACCGACCGGAACGCAGCAGCAACAAAACTAAATCAACTGATTGCTGATAAAGGTTTCTTTGAAGCTATCGTACAGGAGAATGCCTGGGAACTGGCAGGTGAAGGAGTCCGCAAATTCGACTTGATTCGTTGGAACCTGTTAAGTGACAAGATTGATGAATTTAAATCAACTTATGAAGCCCACATCGGAAATGATGATGGAACAGGAACCAAGTGGCCGCAAAAGATTTACTTCAATTATAAGAAAAACAGTGATAAGGCTTATAAAGAAATCGACCAGTCTTCGATTACCTGGTATGAAACACCGGCAGATACAAAAGCTTACGAAGCCAACAAAGACAGTTTTGGTAAAATAGACACCAAACAAAAAGATACTAATCTGCCCTCTATCAGTAGCGGGTTGAATACACCGGTAAAGAATCGTTATCTGTTGCCACTTTATTCAAGAACCATATCTACATCAAACGGCACTTTGAAAAACTCCTATGGATATAACTAAAAAAAGGAAAGAACATATGAAAAACTTAAAGTATATCATTAGCGCAGGAACCTGTTTACTCCTGACTATATTCCTCTCCACATCATGTACTGACGGCAATGATTGGGAGGTTATAGAAGCCAACCGACTGTTCGGCCCGACACAAGGCGATTTCAGCCTGACAGCCGATGACGAGATTGCCCAAATCGAAATAACATGGAAGGGCGTAAAAGACGCACAAGGATATGTATTAGAAATCAGTACCGAGCCATTGTCAAATGACATTGCATTGGGGGAAGCTGCCGGAAGTCAAGTTTTCGGCAATGATGGAGAAAAAATATCAAGTCCGTTAACGGTTAAGGAGTTACTTCCGGAAACGAACTACTATGCCCGTATCAAAGCAATAGGTTCAAATAAGGAATCCTATTGGGTTTACGCAGAAAAATCCGTTAAAACCACAAAAGAGCAATTATTGGAAATACCGACTGAGGATGCAGGAGATATCACCAAGGAATCTATTCGTGTCTCTTGGATGGAAGGGTGTAACGTAACAGCATTACACATCAGCTCAAACAGTGCCTCTGCTCCATACGAAGAAACCTTTATTTTGGAAGAAGCTGACAAAGAGGCTTGTTCATTCCTTTTTGAAGGTTTGTCATCTCTTACAGAATATACCATTGAATTGCTGAACAACGACATTATTCGTGGTACTATTAAAGTAACAACAGCACAAGGTGAAATGATTGAGGTCACAGTAGATGAACTCAATCATAATAGTGCTACATTCTCATGGGTAGAAGCCGCAGATGCATATACGCTTATTCCGGGTGAAAGTCCGACGGCAGATGGCGCAGAAGCTTTCCCGGCAGGTTCGGCTACTACATTCACTGCTTCAAATTTGAAAGGTAGTACTACTTATACGTTCTCGGTTATTAAGAATGGGGCGATTATCGGTTATGTAACATTTGAAACAGAATATGAAGCTCCGGCAAATGCTGTAAACATTGATACATTTGAAGCTTTCGAAAGTACAATAGAAAACGGAAGTGGTGATATTGCTCTTAATCTCGTCTCCAACATAACATTGATTAAAGAAGTTATTATTCCCGAAACTGTTACATCATTAACCATTTTCAGTACTGGTACACCTGTAAAATATGCAAAAGCCGATAAAGGTGATTTAACAGTGGCAACAGGCGCATCGTTGAACAAGATAGAGTTTTATAATATAGATTGCGTGGATGAAACAGCAGCCGGATATTTACTAAATGTTAAGAATTCATTCCAATTGAACGATTTTACCGCCAACCGCTTAAAGCTTTCCGATTTCCGTGGTATCATCCGTACACAAACTAATGCGGCGACTGCTAAATTCGGAACAATCACCTTTAACAATTGCGTTATCACCAATATCGGTAGTTATGGTATTTTGAATACCAAAGTAAGCGGAGTTGAACTGGAAAAAATCAGCATGGTTAACACAACAGTCAATCAAATATCTTCAGGCTCTATGTTTACATTACTACAAACGCCAGAGATCACTATTGAGCGTTGTACATTCTATAACTTAGCCAAAGGAAAAACTGTAATTGATACCAACAAAGTAAAAGCCGGTTCTATCACCATTACAAATACTCTTGTAGGTATGACTGAGGCTACTAAAGGATATGAGGGACCGACAGTTAAATTCAGTGATTCTTTCACGACCAATGATTGTATGTTCGGTTCTAAAAATACTTGGGGAACAGCTCTTGACATTTCATCGACAGAACTGTTTGTCGATCCTTCAAACGGTGACTTTACAGTGAAAGACACTAAATACAAAGCATACGGTGATCCCCGTTGGAATAAATAATAAACAAATTAATCTAAGAAAACATGAAAAATAATATATTTTCAATTTGTGAAAGTTTGGCAATAGGCGCATTTTTAATAACGTCTTGCGCTGACATAGATCCTAAAATGACAAATGATACATTACCACTACTTCCTAATGAAGTAGAACAAGGTAGTATCGTCCAATTGGATTACGGTGAATTATTAGCTTTCCCTGGTGCAGAAGGACATGGAAAAAATACAGTAGGCGGACGTGACGGTTCGGTTTATCACGTAACCAAATTGACAGATGACGGAACGGAAGGCACATTCCGTTGGGCCGTTTCACAGAAAGACAAAAGAACAATTGTCTTCGATGTAGCTGGCACCATCCATCTAAATAGCGAACTAAAAACAACAAACGATTATTTGACGATTGCCGGACAAACATCTCCGGGGGGTATTTGTATCGCAGGTTATCCATTTATAATAAACTCAAATAATGTTATTATACGCTTTATCCGTTTTCGCCCAGGAAATGTCGACATTGATTGTGATGGTTTAGGAGGCAGTGACAAAGAAAATGTCATTATCGACCACTGTTCTATCAGTTGGTGCACAGATGAATGTTTATCGGTATATGGTATGGTGAATTCTACTGTACAATGGTGTTTAGCCTCACAAGCTCTGCGGGTAGTTCCCAGCAAACAAGAAGGCGACAAAGTGAAAACACATGGATTCGGTGGAAACTGGGGTGGACATTTTGCTACTTACCATCATAATATGATTGCCCATTGCGAAAGCCGTGTTCCACGCCTTGGTCCACGTCCTACCACATTGAAATTAGATGAGAAAGTAGATATCCGCAACAACGTATTCTATAATTGGGCAGGTGAAGGATGCTACGGTGGTGAAGCACAAAACGCAAATATTGTAAACAACTACTACAAACCGGGACCCGCAACGGCAAAGGCATCCGACAAAGTAAAATACCGCATTGCCAAAGTAGGTATCTATGCAAAAGACTATGACAATGGAGCAGACTTTGAACCTTTCAAAGGAATATGGGGAACATTTTTTATTGACGGTAATTTTATGAACGGTAACGAGGAAGTTACAACTGACAATTGGACGAATGGCGTCTACGCCCAACAACAATCAGACAAAAGTAACGACTTTTCATGGGATAACAACAAGGATAAAATCAGAAAAGAAACTCCTGTTACCAAAGCTAACGGTGTGACTACCCATAGTGCAGAAGTAGCTTATACTAAAGTATTATCGTATGTAGGAGCCTGCAACTATCGTGATGCTGTTGACAAACTGATTGTAGATGATGTCAACAAGGGCGAGGCTACATATACATCAACTACAGACAGTAACCAAAATCCTACAGACAACAAACCGGGTTACATCAATGATCCACGCCAATTTTGGGGAGATGATCCTTACCCAGTATTGCCTGTCGATACCAAACGTAACATTACCGACACCGATGGCGATGGCATTCCTGATGAATGGGAACTCGTTCATGGTCTGGACCCTAATTATGCTTTAGACGGTAATATGCGCACTATAGATATACACGGCAAGTATTCCAACCTCGAAATGTACATGAATAGTTTGGTCAAGGATATTATGGACCAATGCACAGAAGGTGGTAATGTGGTTGAATAACATTAATACTACCCTATTAACATAGACAGGAAGAGGTTCTTCCGTCTGAAAAATATGAAAAGAGGATGTGTTTACAAATTCACCACATTCTCTTTTCATTTTACAGTACTCTCATTATAATCATACCATGAACAGAATATTATCAACAATTATTCTAAGTTTTCTTATTATAGCTTGTTCAAACACCGATCCCATAGCGTCTCCTCTTCCGTCCGAACAGGAACCGGACAACAACCAATCTGAAACCCAACTTCCCGACCGGCAATACACCCCGGCTTTCCCAGGAGCCGAAGGAGCAGGCAAATACACAACCGGTGGTGCAGGTGGTACTGTATATACAGTTACCAAACTCACAGATGATGGCTCGGAAGGAACACTACGCTGGGCGATAGAAAAAAGCGGAACAAGAACAATTGTATTTGCTGTGGGAGGAGTCATACCGCTAAAAAAGAAATTATCTATTAAAAACGACAACATCACTATTGCCGGACAAACCGCACCCGGTAAAGGGATCTGCCTAAAGAACTATACACTTAATGTTTCTGCAAACAATGTCATTATCCGTTTCATTCGTTCACGAATGGGGGCAGACATCCAACAAAAAGGAGATGACGCAATGAATGGATTCCAGGCAAGCTATCCTGGCAAGCAAAACATTATCATAGATCATTGTTCCATGAGTTGGAGTACCGATGAATGTGCGTCATTTTATGGAAATACCAATTTCACTCTCCAATGGTGTATCGTCAGCGAAAGTCTTACCAACTCCATTCATGAGAAAGGAGCACACGGGTATGGTGGAATATGGGGAGGTAGCCCGGCTACTTTCCATCACAATCTGATAGCCCATCACAGCAACCGCACTCCACGACTTTGTGGAAGCCGCTATTCCAACCGTGAAGATATGGAAAAAGTAGATGTATGCAATAATGTCATCTACAATTGGACAAACGAAGGAGCCTATGGAGCACAAGGCGGCTCATACAATATTGTCAACAACTACTACAAACCTGGTCCTGTAAACGTAGCAGAAAAAGTACATTGCCGCATTTTCACAGCATATGTAGACGATGGAACAAATAATCAGAAAGCAGGAACCTATGGAAGATTTTACCTGAACGGAAATATATACGATTCTTCCCGGAATGATTTATCAGCCAGCCAATTAAAAGAAATTGAAAATGCCAACAATAACAATACTTCTCCTACAGCTTTCTATGTAAAAGACAACGCATATAAAGTTCCGGCTGAAAAGTTGCTGGTTTCTTCCCGTTTCAATATTTTAGTAGATTATTCTTTTGTCCAACCTGCTAACGAAGCTTATCAGGCTGTTTTAAAATACGCCGGTGCCTCTAACATTCCGGACAAGATAGACGCACGAATTGTGCAGGAAGTGAAAGAAGGCAACTACACGTACAAAGGTTCCAATGGAGGAATGTATGGTCTGATAGACACTCCTGCCGACGCAGAAGGATGGAATGAATATGTAGAAACCCGTTCGTCACAACAAGATACTGACGGTGACGGAATTCCTGACGAATGGGAAAAGACGCACAATCTGAATCCTAATGACCCTTCAGACGGAGCCAAATATACTTTAAGCCCGGAATATACGAATCTTGAAGTATATATGAACAGCCTGGTCAATCACCTGTTCCCTAAAAAATAGAATAGATAATTATTACCTTCTACCTGCCTACCTTCTCTTTATACTCCGTCGGTGTCATCCCCACCTGCGCCTTGAAGCATTTGCTGAAATAACGCGGGTCATTAATACCGACCATATACGAAATCTGCGTCATATTAAACTCTCCGGTTTCAATCAGTTGAGTGGCACGCTTAATACGGATTTCCTTGATAAACTCGATAGGCGCCAGTCCGGTAAGCGTTTTCAGTTTCTTAAAGAATACCGAACGGCTGACAGCCAGCTCGCGTACCAAATCATCTACTACCAAGTCACCATTATCCATATTTCGCTCCATCAGCTCCACCAGTGTATCCATAAACTTACGGTCGTTGGGAGACATATCGGGAACAGCAGGTTGAGGCTGAGGTTGCGCTCCCTGCCCCGATTCAACCCCGTTTGCTTCCCCTGACACAACCTCTGCCGGTACAGGCGAATTTTCGGGGACAGCAGACATGTTGATATGCATCAGGCTATCGCGGTAGAAACTCTGCAGCTTCTTGCGCTGCATCAGCAGATTTTCCACACGGGCTTGCAGATACGTAGCGCTGAAAGGCTTCGTGATATAATCATCCGCACCATACTCCAGCCCTTCCAATTTACTTTCGATAGTAGTCTTGGCGGTAAGCAGGATAATAGGTATATGGCTAGTCGTCATATCCGCACGCAGTTCCCGGGTCATCTCGATACCGTCTTTTTCGGGCATCATCACATCACTGATAACAATATCCGGCAAATACTTCAATGCCTTGTTCCAGCCTTCCATACCATCGGCAGCTTCCACCACCCTGTACATCGGAGTAAATATACTACGCAGGAACTCACGCAATTCCTGATTATCCTCAACCAGCAACATCAGTTCTTTGGAATTATCTTCCGCTGACGTTTCTTTCTCCGAAGGTGATTCCTCAACTCCTCTACCGTCTGCTGCCACCAAAGTTTCAGACTGGAGCGATGCATTGGCAATATCCACCACCTGCCCCATCCTTACGGGAGTTTCCGCATCCTCAAGGATAAATTCGACTTCCTCATCATAATGCCCTTTCCCTTTCAGGAAATCAACCTTGAAACAACTTCCTTCTCCCAAATGGCTATCGACGGAAATAGTTGCCTTGTGCATCTCCACAAGCTCCTTCACCAGTGAAAGCCCGATTCCTGTGCTAGCCTGATTGAAAAGATTCTTATCCACCAGATTCTCAAAACGGACAAACAGCGATTTCTTCTTATTCTCGGCAATACCGATACCTTGGTCCTGCACACCGATAGAAACAGTATTCTCATCTTCTCGAATAAAAACTGTAATCATTTTCCCGTTTGGCGTGTATTTGAAAGCATTGGAAAGCAGATTAAACACAATCTTTTCCAACTTATCCACATCCACCCAAAGGTAAAGGTGCTGCTTCTCCGTCTCAAACAGGAAATCAATCCGGTGCTCCTCGGCAACGGCTTCGAAGTTATCCATCACCTTGCGTACAAACGGTACGACATCCACACGCTGCACCTGCATCTTCATCTTCTTGTTCTGAATCTTACGGAAGTCCAGAATCTGGTTGACAAGACGAAGCATACGGTTGGTATTCCGTTCTACCACCACCAATTGCTCACGGGCATCCTCCGGCAACTTATCATTCTTCAACACTTGTTCCACAGGTCCCGCTATCAGCGTAAGCGGTGTACGGAGCTCATGGGAAATATTGGTAAAGAAACGCAGCTTTATGTCCGAAATCTGCTGTTCGACGGACACTTCATGCTTCAGCCGGTAAATAGTGAACAGGATATAAACAGCCACAAGAATGATAATCAGTATAAATAATACATAAAGCACATATGCCACCGGAGTCTCCCAGAAAGAGGGAAGAATAACAATATCCAGCATGCGCTCGTTCTCCACCCACGCCCCGTCGCTATTGGTAGACCGGACGCGGAATACATAATTTCCCTTCGGTAGATTGGTATAAGTCACACTCCGCTGTTTATCCGCCAACGTCCACTGCTTCTCAAATCCATCGAGAATATAGGCATACTGTATATTCTGCGGATTCGTGTAATCAAGTGCCGCATACTGGACAGAGAAAATATTCTCGTCATGCGAAAGCACCAGTTTTTCCGTATCATCCAAATCTACTTTCAGTATAGATGCTTTTCCCGGAGTGACGTCCTCATTATTCACCATCAACTTGCCGAAAACAATCGGCGGCACATAACTGCTTTTCCGTATCGAGTCCGGATTGAACATAAATACCCCGTTACTGGTGCCGAACATCACATTCCCTTCGGAAGTCAATACAGAAGCCGCCTCACTGAAACGAACCCGGAAACTGATACTCCGTTCGTCATAATTTTCAAAACGCTCTTCGGAAGGGATGAATTTACAGATGCCGTTCTCTGTGCTAATCCAAAGGTTCTGCTTATGGTCTTCGCGAATGGAGAGCAACACATCCGAAGAAAGCCCGTCGAGCACCGAGTAAGACTTAAACTCTCCGTGACCGTCTTTGTCGATAGACAACAGTTTATTCAGTCCGCCGCCGAAAGTAGCCAGATAAAGTTCTTTCTTTTTAGTAGGGATAATCCAGTGCACATCGTTGTTGCTCAAGCTGTTCGTATCATTAGGTACACGCGAGAAATGATGAAACCGTATATCTTCCGGCTTCTTGAAATCCCCGTCGAACGCGATAGCCCCTGTTGTCGTGCCCACCCATATACGCCCGTTGTTATCGGAAGTGATAAAGCGGGTTCGATAGCATAAGTCAATGGGATACCCTTTCAGATTATTGCGGTGATTGATGAAGAGCGTCTCCCCTTCCTGATTTTGAGTAATGTAATTGATACCGCCGCCAAAGGTAGCCGCCCAGATGCGTCCGTGGCGGTCTTCGTACACACAATATACATTGTTGTCGCTCAGGCTATACATATCATCCTTATTGTGCTGGTAGCGTGTCAGCCGATACGACATGCCGGTCGGTGAAGTCTGACGTGCGGAAACCAGTCCGTTACCTTTCGTAGCAATCCACATGACGCCGTTTGAATCCTGCATAATAAAGTAAGCAGTCCCCTGCATCGGAGCACCGGAAAGAGCTATCGTTCCGCTCTCCGTCAAATAACCTTTATACTGACGGTTGGAATCATAAATACGCACGATTCCATCTTTCAGCCCCACCCACAGATTACCCAGTTTATCTTCACAGATAGCCCGTGTCTCATTGCTTATCGATTCATATTCGTGAGGAACCGGGGTCAGCATGGAGAAAGGGACATTGCGGAAAGTGACCTTTTCCAATCCCTTTGAATGGGTACAAAGCCACAGATTACCCTGTTTGTCCGAGAAAGCAATATGAATCTTATTAGAGAAACGCCAGTTATGGCTGCCCAAATCATCATAAAAAGGAACGAGGCAGTTCCGTTCGCGGTCGAAATAAGAGAAACCGCCGCCATACGGATGCACCCACAAATATCCGTTCACATCTTCGTGAATGTGAAAAGCAGGACGGGAACGGTCGGCATTGCTATATTCCACTTTCATCTGTTCCCGCTTCACCACTCCGGTGGCAAGGTTGAAATGAACCACCACACCTAGTTCTTCCTGTTCGAACCAAATCTCCGAAGCATGGTCCACATACATAGAAAGAATCGGTTTATCGGGCAAGTCTTTGCAAGTCACATGAGAGTAGTGCACACTCTCTCCGGTTTTCATGTCATAGGTGAAGAAGCCGTCTGTGTCTGTCGCCATGACTGCCTCTTCCTGTTCGGCATAGATAGCGGTAATATTGGCTTTGGTAGGAATCTCGAGCAAATGAAACTCACCGTTACTTTTCTGATAACGCCAGACTCTTCCTTTGTCCGAGGTAAAACAAATATCCTCGTCACGCTCCTGAACCGCATAAAAAGCCTGGTTCATCCCGCCGGTCTTTCCTTTGGTATCGACAAAATAAGAAACCGGTGTTTTCTCACCGGGCGGTATCATGCCCAGTCCGTTATCGGTCAGCAGCCAGTCATTGCCGGCCTTATCCTCATAAACCTCATATACGTGAGTGGCGGGAAACAATCCCGACTTCCGGGAGTATATATCAATATCCAGTTGATGCCCTTTCTCCGGATTGGTGCTGACACGGATAGCACCGTCACTCTCGGTCAATAACCAAACGGTACCATTCGACAATACTTTGATAGCTCCCACATAATAGGTACTCCCCTCTTCGCCGGCAGCCGGAACCTGTTCGAAAGTCTCGGTCTTCGGGTCGAAACGATGGACACGGTTATCATAGGTTAATAGCCAAATAAAACCATAACAATCTTCATACAGGCGGTCCACCCGGTTGTTTGTCAGGCTGATATAATTTCCCTGACGTGCCTTGTATGTCTTAAATGTGTATCCGTTGAAACGGTTGATGCCGTCCCAGGTGGCAAACCAGAGATTATCTTTATGGTCCTGCAAGATGTTCATCACTGTATTTTGGGATAATCCATCTTCAGTAGAATAGTGGGTGAAAAAACAGTGCTGTTGCGCGTATGTTGAGAACGCAATAGCCACCAAAAGAATTACTGAAATTAAGGTTTTCTTCATCATATCACTCGGTTCTGTGCCGTAAAGATAGAAAAATACTTGTAGTTTCATGCAATCTTTAGCGGCAATTTAACAGAATCGGGCTTAACGCTTTACCATTATCAGTTTATTTCCGTTCTCTACCGGATTCCATCCGTCTTCTCCTGCCAAAATAACATTTATCTCATACCCTTTCAGATTCTTCAACTGACGGGAGAAAGCGGCACGCGCTTTTGGATTGGCTCCCTCGCCACGGCTCTCATATTCGGCATAAAAGGCAGTTTTCTCGTTTTCCTTCTTGCCCCAGTTGTTCCAGCCAACGGGAAGAATATGTCTGCCCAGTTCGCAACGGATGAATACAGCTTGCGCATACGGACGCCAAGGACGGGAAAGATACACTTTTGTAGCTTCCGGTTCTGCGGTGAGCTTGCAGTCGTAAAAGACATAACCGTATTTTTTTCCTTTGTCGGTAGAAGGGGCGGTCACATAGCCGTCACGCTTGCTATGAATATGGCAGCGATTGAACACAGCCGTAGACCAACCGAAGATAAAATCTACCGTTCCTTCGATGTAGCAGTCTTCGTAATATTGGCGGCTTTGTTTGCCGTAAGTGTAGAGGGTATCCTGGAAGCCTAAGAAGCGGCAATTCTTGAAAAATGCACGGTCGGCAGAGACAAAGCAGGCGACAGCTTGCCCTACGGGACCGGATGAGTTCTCGAATGTGATATTCTTTGCATAGAAGTCCGGAGCATAGATATAACAACCGGACGAACCGGAAGTTCCCATGTTTTCACCGAATACGTTTTTCTTATTGGCGAAATCGTCATTAGTCAATACTGCGCCCTCCTCTCCTATCAAGGAGATATTAATCTTACTTTCAGGGATGATTATCTTTTCTTTGTAAGTGCCTTTGCGAACGAGAATCGTGGTACGGGTATTTTTACGGAAGTCGGGGACAGCATTGATAGCTTCTTGCACGGTAAAGAAATCACCGCTACCGTCTTGGGCTACCACATAATCGTAATGACGGATATATTTTGCCAATTCGGGAATTTCCCTGCCGATGGCATCGACAGCCAGGCCTGCGATGGTTCGCGCTCCATAGACATTCAAATGGGTATTGTCTTCACGGCCTTTCGGAAAAGCGGGAATCTGATTGGGGGCGACAAACATAAAAAGCTTTTTCGATTCTACCGGTCCGAGCTCTTGCACCAGGTCGTGAGTGATTTTGTTCATATCAATAAATACGACTCCGAGCTCTTTCGCTACATTGCGTGGAGAATCCAAATAAGCTCCATGCGTATCGAACAAGACCGTCCCTTCTTTGGGTTGCTCTTTTTCCCCCGGTGTCCGGCGGATATCCTTAGTGATAGAGGCATCCTGCGGTTGGACGAAGTTACGGCGGACGATGGAATTGAACAATACGGGGATGCCGCCTTTCGAGCGGGTTTCGTTTACATATCGGCGGAGATTGTCATCGAATGTAGTTCCCGGCTCGGTGTGTCGGGTAGAATCCGCTTTTTCATCATTATGTCCGAACTGGATAAAGACATAATCACCGTTCTTCACTTTGGAGATGACTTTTGCCCAACGTCCTTCGGAGATAAAACTCTTGGAACTGCGTCCGTTGGCTGCATGATTGTCTATCTTTATGTCCTCGGAGAAAAATCCGGGAAGTACCATTCCCCAGCCACGTTCGGGATTTCCGCCGTCCAACTTCTTGTTAGCCATAGTCGAATCCCCTATCATAAAGATAGTTACGACAGGCTTGTCCGCGCGAAATGCAGAGCAGAGAACAAAGGCTACTGCCAACAACAGTACTAATATACTTCTATTTTCTTTCATTTTCTTTATGCTATACTCTATAACAAAAAATCATTTTTCTCTTTCACCTATCACCGGCATCCATCAAACGCCCTATTCATCGGCATTTCAAGCGGTGATAGGTTATTTTTCAACCTATCACCCAATCTATCACCTATCACCCAACCTATCACCGCTTCCCAACCTTCTTTAATTTCCAAAAGCTACCGGAAGCTACGTTTCTCTCGTATCCAAGTTTGCTTATCCTTATCGGAACAAAGTGTTCAATGACGTGAAACATTTTGTTTCCTGCTGAAGAAACTCTAGTTTCAAGTAATAGAAACTTCAGTTTCACGCTGAAGAAACTCTAGTTTCAAGTAATAGAAACTTCAGTTTCACGCTGAAGAAACTCTAGTTTCAAGTAATGGAAACTTCAGTTTCACGCTGAAGAAACTCTAGTTTCAAGACCGGAAACAGACATTTCGTATCGTAGCGCCTGTCAGAAGCGCTAATGTTTCTACTTATAGGGATACCAGTTACTGCTTTCTTTAAAGATATTCTCCGGTGTGTACCTCAATGCTTCCTTTTTTGTGAGTTGTTTCCCCCATGTCACACGTCCCGATGTACCTGCACCTTCGCCTGTGTTTCCAGATTCCGCATAACGGGCTGTCTTTTCATTCTCCGGATTCTTCCAGTTATGCCATCCTTCGGGGCGGATATGGCCACCAAACTCACAATTGATAAACACCGTAGCGGCGTACGGACGCCAAGGGCGACCTAGATATACCTTTTTCACTCCCGGAGCAGCGGTCAGTTTACAGTTTTTGAAGACATAGCCAAACTCTTCATTTTGAGGAGTCGAAGCGGCGGTGATATACGAATCACGTTTGCTATGCAGTTCGCAATATTCAAAAAGTGCCGTAGAAGGACCGAAAATAAAGTCGGTAGTACCTTCTATATAGCAGTTGGTGAATAAAAGACAGTCTCCTTCCGAACCTGTATAGACAGTATCCTGATTACCGAGAAAGCGGCAATTGACGAACATCAGCCGGTCGCCTTCGGTGTGAAGAGCCACCGCCTGCCCCAAAGGAGCCGCATTATTCTCAATCGTCAAGTCTCTGAAAGTGACGTCATTGCCTTCCACCTTGACGGTATAGGTGCGGAACGTTCCCATTTTGTTGATATTGGCATGGTCATCGTACGTGATAATCGTCTTTTCTGCATCTTCGCCTACCAACTGTACGTTCTTCACCCAAGAGGGAATCACCAGTTTTTCTTTGTACGTACCGTTCTTTATATAGATAGTCACCGTGTAGTCCATAAAAGCGCGGACAGCTTCCACTGCTTCCTGAATATTGCGGTAATCTCCTGTCCCGTCGCGTGTGACGACTAACGTGTCTTTGCGTTGCTGTTGTTGTGAATAGACCGATGTTGCACCAAACAGGAGCAACAACATCATTCCTTTAAAAAACACCCTTTTCATCGGTAGAAATTATTTTTGTAAGCGTTCGTATTCCAAGCTCGCCATGATAAAAGGTCCTACAGCTTTGGGGTCGTTATTACGGATAGTTTCGTTGATATAATACTCATAATCACCGGAACGGTACACCTTTCCGCCCAGTCCGGCTACGGCACAGGCTTTGGTGATGGTTACCAATCCGTTTCCATCTACTTCAATAAAGTTATCCAGAAAACCCTTGTATCCTTTTAATGCTACGCCAAGGTAAGACTTATCAATATACCCCAAACGGACTGCCTTGAATAAGGAATAAACAAACATGGCGGAACAGGATGATTCAAGATAATTCCCTTTCTCACCGCTCTTGTCAAGCACTTGATACCATCCCCCGGTCTTCGGGTCTTGCAGTTGCTTCACTTGAACAGCAATGTTATCCAGAATGGCAAGCAGGGAATCTCTTCCGGCCTCATGCTTCGGGATAAACTCCAAAGCATCCACCAAAGCCATGGCATACCACCCCATAGCACGTCCCCAACTGTGCTTGGATTGTCCGGTCACCGGGTCAGCCCAGCGTTCAGTGCGGCTTACGTCGGCAGCGTGACGGTACAGACCGTTTTTGGGGTCGTATGTATGACGGGCACAAGTGACAAACTGATTGATAACATCCGCATAGTCCTGCGGAAGATTGTTGCGGAACGCATATTCCGCATAGAAAGGAGCCCCCATATAAAGGCCGTCCAGCCACATCTGATGGGGATAAATCTTCTTGTGCCAGAAACCGCCGTCCGCGTTGCGGGGCTGTCCCGCAAACTGGCTGTAAAGCAAATCGAGCGCTTTCTTATATTTAGGATTCTTCGTCTGCTCATAGATACGGAAAAGAATCTTTCCGGAGTTGATGCGGTCGAGACTGTAATCGGTTAATTTATAAGCGGTAATCGTTCCGTCATCGTGTACCATCGTGTCTGCGTACGCGATGGCATAATCGCGAATTTTCTTATCGCCATACATATCGTAAACGTCAAGCATGGCTCCCAGTTCCAATCCGTGGCAATAATCCCACTTCAACTTCGGCTGGAAGTCGAGTTGCCAGGATTCGGGATAGCGAATCATCTCCGATTCAGTCATCCGCACAGACCAGGGCAGCTTGCTGTCTACCTGCCGGGAGGATGCCGGAAGGGCTATTGTGACCAGTAGAGCCAATATAAAAAAATTATAAAAAAGGATTCGTCTCATGGTTTGTTATTTTAAGGATTAAACATACGAGTCTTTCACGCTACGAAAGTAGTGTTTTTCCGCTAAAGCCAGTTGGATTTTTTAATCAAGTAGGTGCATTTTTTGTTTTTCGTGCACGGAAACGACTAATTTTGTGCACGCAAACGTCAAAAATGTCCATTTTTGATGCAATATCTCATAAATTAATAGTTTCGTTTTGGAAGAAAGCGGAAAAGGTCGTACTTTTGGCACGGTTTACAACTAATACCCTCTGGGGGAAACACAGTTATTTATCATTTAAAACAGAGAAAAAATAGAACAGAATGGAAGAAGTATTCAAGTACATTATCGGTCTTGGGGCGGCAGTGATGATGCCGGTCATTTTCACAATTTTAGGAGTATGTATCGGAATTAAATTTGCTAAAGCGCTGAAAAGCGGTTTATTAGTAGGTGTCGGTTTCGTCGGATTGTCGGTAGTGACAGCATTGCTTACCAGCAGCCTGGGCCCTGCACTAAGTAAAATGGTAGAAATCTACGGATTGGAACTGGGTATTTTCGACATGGGTTGGCCGTCTGCAGCAGCAGTAGCCTACAATACTTCGGTCGGTGCTTTCATTATCCCGGTTTGCCTGGGTGTCAACATCCTTATGTTGGTTACCAAGACAACACGTACTGTCAATATCGACCTTTGGAACTATTGGCACTTCGCATTTATCGGAGCCATCGTTTATTTTGCTTCCGACAATATCTACTGGGGATTCTTCGCTGCCATCATCTGCTACATCATTACGCTGGTAATGGCTGATATGACCGCTCCCGCTTTCCAGAAGTTCTATGATAAAATGGACGGCATCTCTATTCCTCAACCGTTCTGCCAAAGTTTTGTTCCGTTCGCTATTGTTATCAACAAACTGCTCGATATGATTCCGGGATTCGATAAACTGAATATCGACTCGGAAGGTATGAAGAAGAAATTCGGTCTGATGGGCGAGCCGTTGTTCCTGGGTATCGTGATTGGCTGTGCTATCGGGGCATTGGGCTGCGGAAGCTGGAAAGAAGTGGTAGACAGTATTCCGGGCATTCTCGGACTGGGTATCAAGATGGGTGCGGTAATGGAATTGATTCCCCGCATCACCAGTCTTTTCATCGAAGGTTTGAAACCTATCTCTGACGCTACCCGCGAACTTATCGCTAAAAAATATAAGAACAATACAGGTCTGAGCATCGGTATGAGCCCTGCACTGGTTATCGGTCACCCGACTACGCTGGTGGTTTCATTGCTTTTGATTCCTGTAACCATTTTCCTTGCAGTTATCCTCCCGGGCAACCGTTTCTTACCGCTGGCTTCCCTGGCAGGTATGTTCTATTTGTTCCCGATGATTCTGCCTATTACAAAAGGTAACGTAGTGAAGTCATTCATTATCGGCCTGGTAGCATTAATCGTCGGTCTGTATTTCGTGACCGAACTTGCCGGATTCTTCACCTTGGCCGCTAAAGACGTATATGACGCTACGGGCGACCAGACAGTGAATATTCCCGCAGGCTTTGAAGGCGGCGCACTCGACTTCGCTTCCAGCCTTTTCTGCTGGGGTATCTTCCACCTGACTTATAGTTTGAAGATTATCGGTCCTGCCATCCTCGTGGTTCTTGCACTCGGAATGGCAATCTACAACCGTATCCGCATGACTAGAAACGATGCGAAAAATGCATTGAACAGTAATAAGGAATAAATTGAAAACCCGCAACTGACAATAAGTAGTATATAATATATAATCCAAATAAAAATTTGAAAGATGAGAAAATTAGCAATTGCAATGATGTTGGGCATCGCAGCTATATCTGCTTCTGCCCAGGTGAATTACAAGATGCAAGTGGCTTGCAGTCCGCAAGACGTGAAAACGTATGATACAAACCGCCTGCGTAGTAGCTTCCTGATGGAAAAAGTAATGGCTCCGAACGAAATCAACCTTACTTATTCTATGTACGACCGTCTTATCTTCGGTGGTGCTGTTCCTGCAACGAAAGAATTGGTACTGGAAACTATCGACCCGCTAAAAGCTAAATTCTTCCTGGAACGTCGCGAACTGGGTGTCATCAACATTGGTGGCGAAGGTATCGTAACTGTTGACGGAAAAGAATATACTTTGAAATTCAAAGATGCTCTGTACGTAGGTAGAGGCAAGCAGAAAGTGACTTTCAAAAGCAAAGATTCAAGTAATCCCGCCAAGTTCTATATCAATTCCGCTACTGCCCACAAGGAATACAAGACTCAGTTGATTACTATCGACGGACGCAAAGGTTCTCTGAAAGCTAACTCTTTCGCAGCAGGAAAGATGGAAGAAAGTAACGACCGCGTTATCAACCAGTTGATTGTGAACAATGTACTTGAAGAAGGTCCTTGCCAACTGCAAATGGGATTGACCGAACTGAAACCGGGTAGCGTATGGAACACAATGCCGGCTCACACTCACAGCCGTCGTGTGGAAGCTTACTTCTATTTCAACGTGCCTGCCGACAACGCCATCTGTCATTTCATGGGCGAACCTCAGGAAGAACGCATCGTATGGATGCAGAACGAACAGGCTATCATGTCACCGGAATGGTCTATCCACGCTGCTGCCGGAACAAGCAACTACATGTTCATCTGGGGTATGGCTGGTGAAAACCTCGACTACGGAGACATGGACAAGTTCAAATATACAGAAATGCGCTAATCGTTGCGCGGCTCTGCATTACATATATAAAATCCGAAAAACTTCATCCTTTCCCCCGCGGGAGAAGGGATGAAGTTTTTCGGGGTTATATACACTTCAACCTCCCCCAAAACGTTACAGACTAGACGTGTTATGAAACGATACATATACTCTTTGAAACAAATAGCATATAAATGTAACGAATAATACATGAATTCGACCAAATTTTACAAATGAAATCCAGTCGAAATACCGACCTTTGTCAACGAATCAAAATCTATTTAAATCCATTATCATGAATGCATTTCAAAAAACAGGCGAGAAAATGACAAACTACAGATGGACTATCTGTGCTATGCTATTCTTCGCTACTACAGTTAACTATCTCGACCGCCAGGTGCTTTCCCTTACCTGGGACGAGTTTATTAAACCGGAATTTCATTGGAACGAAGTTCACTACGGTACGATTACTTCCGTTTTTTCTATTGTATATGCAATATGTATGTTGTTCGCCGGTCGCTTTATCGACTGGATGGGCACGAAGAAGGGATATCTTTGGGCAATCGGTGTATGGTCGGCAGGTGCTTGTATGCACGCACTTTGCGGAATCGTAACCGAACAGTATGTAGGTCTGCATAGCGCAGCCGAACTGATGGCGGCTACGGGCGACGTAGTGGTGGTAGTGGCTACCGTAAGTATGTACTGTTTCCTTGCCGCACGCTGTATCCTGGCTCTTGGCGAAGCGGGTAACTTCCCGGCTGCCATCAAAGTAACGGCAGAATACTTCCCTAAGAAAGACCGCGCTTACGCTACTTCCATCTTCAACGCCGGTGCTTCTATCGGTGCCTTGATTGCTCCGGTTTCTATCCCGCTGATTGCGAAAGCATGGGGATGGGAAATGGCATTTATCGTTATCGGTGCACTAGGTTTCGTCTGGATGGGTATGTGGGTATTCATGTACGATGCCCCATCAAAGAGTAAGCACGTCAACAAAGCCGAATTGGATTATATCGAGCAGGATAAATACGAAGAAGGCGCTGCCCCTGTAGCTGTTGAAGAGAAAGACGAAAAGAAGATGAGCTTCCTTCAATGTTTCACTTACAAGCAGACATGGGCTTTTGCTGCCGGTAAGTTCATGACGGACGGTGTGTGGTGGTTCTTCTTGTTCTGGACTCCGTCTTACCTGAACACCCAATTTGACATCAAGACTTCCGACGGATTGGGTATGGCATTGATTTTCACACTTTACGCTGTGACTATGCTGTCTATTTATGGTGGTAAACTTCCGACTATCTTTATCAACAAGACGGGTATGAATCCGTATGCTGCACGTATGAAGGCGATGTTGATTTTCGCGTTCTTCCCGTTGGTAGTATTGCTGGCACAACCGTTGGGTACGTTCTCTCCGTGGTTTCCCGTTATCCTGATTGGTATCGGCGGCGCTGCCCACCAGTCATGGTCGGCCAACATTTTCTCTACCGTAGGTGATATGTTCCCGAAAACAGCGATTGCAAGTATTACAGGTATCGGCGGTATGGCCGGTGGCGTAGGCTCTATGCTGATGCAGTTTGGTGCAGGTCTTCTGTTTGTTCACGCTGACGAAACGCACATGACATTTATGGGATTTGAAGGCAAACCTGCCGGCTATTTCATCATGTTCTGTATCTGTGCCGTGGCTTACTTGATTGGCTGGATAATCATGAAAACGTTAGTACCCAAATATAAACCCATCGTATTGGAATAAATCTCACCATACATACTGTCAAAGGTCTGAAAAGAAAACTTCAATCATAGAAGTCTCTTTTCAGACCTTTTTCATTCCCCTCCTCTTCTACACATTCTGTTTAGTTCCGAATTTGTTTTCATTTATTAAATATCAGTACAAATATTCGCACATATCAAATTTAACTCTATATTTGCCAAAAACTAATACAATAAAACACGATGAAAGCAAATACTTTTAAAATATCATCCATCCATTGGAGTATAATTACAGTTATTACCACAATAGTTTATTATAGTATATTCTCCCACGACTTCCAGTTGCAATGGGACGACCAATGGCAACTCATCAACACAATGACAAGCAACGGAATCACGCTGGATAATCTGCAAACCATAACCACTACCATTTATAATGGGCAATATTCGCCTGCCAACCAATTATATTATACCCTGCTTTATCTCTGCTTTGGATACAACAGCAGTGCTTTCCACATCGGCAATTTACTGTTCCATATCCTAAATGCATTTTTAATATACACATTATCATATACCCTCCTAAAAGAGACATTTTCCAGAAAAAAGACCTTGTTCATTTCCTTTCTTTCCGCACTATTATTCGCTGTTCATCCCGTGCAAGTAGAAACCGTATGCTGGATCAGTGCGTCTAAAATCGTACTCAGTACATTCTTTTATCTACTGGCACTAATAGCCTATACACAATATATCCGCAGCAGCCAATGGAAATACCTCTTATGCAGTGTATGCAGCGGTATCATTGCTATGGGATGCAAAGAGCAATCCGTAACGCTCATTTCGTGTATATTGCTATTCGACTGGATACTATTCAAAAGAAATATGCTCTCTTTGAATGTCTATCTCGAGAAAATATACTTTCTCATTCCCACTATTGCCTTTTTCATAGTCACGCTTATAAGCAATCAGAATTCGGGAGAAGAAACTATCGGATATACCGTTATAGAGAGATTCTTATTTTTCTGTTACTCATTATTCAAATACATCTTGATTAGTGCCATTCCGTTCAAACTATCCTACTTATATCCTTTCCCATTCCAGGTAGGAGAAGACATCACCTTGTCACTATGGGTTTATCCGTTTATTATCTTATTCATCGGATATGTTATCTTCCTAAATCGCAAGAACAGACTGATTATTTTCTGTACTTTATTCTTTCTGTTACATCTATTGCCTGTACTCCACATAATTCCACTTCCCCGTTATGTAATCACGGCAGACCGTTATCTATATCTACCCTATATAACATATGCAATCGGAATCTCCGCATTGTCCTATCATTTATACGAGCAGTATGGAAAACGAATATTAGGCGTAGTATTATTATATCTTTCTTTTCTATGTTTTTACACGGCAAACTACGCACCAATATGGAAAAACTCAGATACTCTGAAAGAACATTTCAAGGGAGTGCTTCAAAAAAGAAAAACTCTCTCTATTATTAATCATAAAAATTAAAGTACTATGAACAAAAAGAAAATTTTAATCGCAAGTGGAATGGCTTTATTAGTAGCCGGAACAATTTTAAACGTACACGATGCGTTGAATGAATTTGGTGTGTTGGATATTTCGTTGCATCCACAGGTTATGGCACAGACAGGAGGAGGCACCGGATATCGTACCGGAACAGGAAAGCAGGGACGAGCATCAGTAGAATGTCATATTAGCACTTCTACCACTACAACTGGTGGAAGTTCCTCTACAAGTACATCCACAGGAAGCGTTGGAGGTGGCTTAAATTTTGGAAATGGTCTATGGGGTGGGAACATTACTGGAGGATTCACCAGCGGAAATAGTTCATCAGCAGGTTCAACCAGCAGTGTCACAACTACTACTGAAGAAAAATTTAAAGGAACCAAATATTGGTGTGAACCTCCTGTGAATTGTACTCCTACAACTTGTTATACTTTTGACCCATGTCACCAATAACATTACTCAAACAATAGGCTGGGTTAACCCAGACTATTTAACAATATATGACTTATGAAAAAAGAGACATTATTATTTTGCATCATCCTATTTTTAAGCATAGGATGCCAGCAAAGAAAAGTATATACATCAAACATAGAAAGCGACTCTACTACTGTAGATATCACTGTCAATTTAGAGAACTATCAAGGAGTTCCATACGATAGTTTAATTGACGATATTTCTTTTGTACGGTTAGAAACAAACGATGACTGCCTGATAGGAGCAATTTCGCAAATTATTTGTACAGATAGTCTGATGTTCATTTCAGACAGAGATGTTAGTAAAAGCATCTATTGCTTTGACCGTCAAGGAAAATTCTTACGCAAATTAGGTGCTGTAGGACAAGGACCTGGAGAATACAGTGGATATTACTGTTACATAACCTTGTCACCTGACAAAAAGAATCTGATAATTATGGATTGGGGAAAATTGATCTATTTCGATTTTAAAGGAAATCTCCTTAAAGAAATTACATTAGATTCCAGCCACGCCATACGCAATCTTGAATTTATCGACAATAACTTAATGGCAGGATTTGAATTTTACGGTAATACAAGCGTAAAATCCAAACCCATGTTATCGGTCTATGATACGCAACTCAACCTCGAACATTGTGCTTTTCCGACAATCAGTACCGACAATTTTGTATTATCCCCGATGAATCCTTTGAGAAAATTCGATAATGAAGTATATTTTAACCTGCCCTATTCTGATACTTTTTATAAAGTATCCTCCAACCACGTATCGAAGGCGTTTCATATCAATTTCATTAAGGGAGGAGGCGCTCCGCCTATAGAAGAAGGAATAGACGACAGAGTATATGCAGAGCAACTGTATAAAACCATCTACTGCGAAGATTTTATCATATTAAAAGATGTTGCTGTATTTCAACTAAGTATGCCAAACGGAGGTTACCCCATTGTTGCATATTCTTTCAAATCAAAAAAAACGTATTATGGCAACTTAAACTGTCACAATCCTTTATTCTGCTTATATAAAGTGCCTCTCACACGAGACAAAGAAAACACATTAGTGACAGCTAATTCCGCTTTGAGTATGCTCAAATTAAAACAGCGGTTGTATGAAAGTAAAGCCGTAAACGAGGAAGTTCTATCGCAACTATACGACGGATTGACAGAAGAGAGTAACCCTACCATATTTTTCTTTCATGTAAATGTAGACTAAAATGAATCGGTATATTAAAATGATAATAAGTATCTCTTTCCTTTCTCTTATCATAACCAATTATCTTGTAGTAAATAAGTTGCGTACATACAAGAAAGAGTTGATAGAAGAAAAAGGAAAGTTGTATGCAACAAGTGAACTGGAGCACACATATTGGGTTAACTTCTTGCAAGGGATACATACGGATGGAACTAAATTCGACAATGTGAAACTTGCCTCCAAAGAACAACCGCCAATTGCATTGGAAGAATATATGAAAGACATACCTTACGTCTTATTGGTTAGAATCAGCGATATGCACTGCAACGACTGTGTCACTTCCATTATGTCAAAACTCAACCGATTATCGTCGGAACTAAATCTGACAGCAAATACACTCGTATTGGCAAGCTACCAAAATCCGGTTGCACTCAAATCGGTTCGCAACCTTGCACCCGCGCTTAAGACTTGTTCGGTCAATAGTACGGATATATCATTTCCATTGGAAGAAGCCAATTTCCCTTATTGCCTTGTACTGACAAAAGATATGACTGTGCTGCACTCATTCACTCCCAACAAAGCAGTACACCACTTAACGGATTCCTATCTCAAAAATATAAGTCAACGCTATTTTCAAACTAATTAAAAACAACAAACTTATGAAAACAAGAATTTTACTAATGTGCTTATTCAGCATGGTTTTAAGTACAACTTATGCTCAAATCGACACTCGGCAACGCAATGTTATCAAAACTAAGATTACAACCGTAGATGATATTTCGCATATCCAGTCAAAGGAATTGAAAAGTATATGGAAACCTTCGTATATCCATGTCATAGCAATCAACAAAAAAGCATCTCTCAAAGACTTTATCCGCTTGAACAAATACCTGACAGAAGCTCCCCTGCTGTATAACCCACAGAATACATTAATTATCTGTGAAGAAAAAATGGTGGAATGGGTGAAAGAAGCAGCCACCGGCTATGACATATTTCCACTGCACACGATGAACCTCTCCAACGAGATGATTATCGAAGGAACAATGGTGCCGCTAACTTCCAAAGACAATACCCCGGATTATGATTTCAAATTCACCAAAGAAAAGAACATCTAACTTTCAAAGGACTGTCAAGTGGATAGGTATATTATTCGGCGGGTTGCTTTTTTTAAAAGTATTCATCGGAGAATGGGTATATATCTCCTCCGATAGTATGCTTCCTACCCTACGCACCGGAAACTTAGTATGGAACTCCAAACTAACCTACGGTGCACTCATGCCGCAACGCATGAAAGAAACACCTATACTGAATCTGCTCTGCCTGGTTCCAACCATCGCCCAAAAAGACAAACAACGGAATTGGGGCAACCATCGTATGTGGGGATATTCTTCCCCACAACGCATGGATGTGATTATCTTTAAATGGGCAAACGATGATTCGCCATTATATATAAAACGCATCATCGGAATGCCCAAAGACACTGTCCTGATTGCCAACGGAAAAGTGTACATCAACCACGAACCCATCGAAGAAAAAGGAAAAAGAATCACTTCGTATGATAACTACGGGCCTTTCATCATAGATGACAACTGCTATTTCGTAATGGGGGATTTCAGACTAAATTCGTTGGATAGCAGACATAAGGGAGTGGTACCCTTTCACTGCATTGCGGGAAAAGCGACATACAAGCTATGGAATTTCAAAGAAAACTCGTCTCTATGCACTGCGATTGAATAACGGACAACTGCACACAAAAAAGCCTCTTCTCACGAAGAGGGCTTTTCAAGTTTACTTATTCCCCATTTTTTCATACTCAAATACAAGTGATACAAACAAAGAATAGTAAACGTTAAGATGAAAAAAAGGGAAGTCTCACGACTTCCACAATTCTTCTAACCTTAAATCTAAATCTCTATGAAAAAAACGTGTTGCAAATATAGGCGTTTGTTCATTATAGAGGTGTTAATGAATTGCATAAAGAGAGAATAAAAATTAACGTCTGCAAAAATTAGCGAATTTACTCTTTACTCTCTATTAATTTTAATAAACTCCGGTAAAGCGGGTCGACATTCAAGAACTCGGGGACACCGGTCACAAACATCTGCTTTCGCGCACGGGTAAGAGCTACGTTCAGTTTGCGGTCTATCAACACACCGTCTTCCTCGGTTAAATTAGATACAAATTTCAACTGATAATAACTGTTGATGCAACAGGAATAAATAATCACGTCCCGTTCGCTGCCCTGAAAACGTTCGACTGTATCCACCAGTATCCGACTGAGAGCCGGGATGCCCAATGTTTCTATCTCTCTTTTGATAAGGGCTATCTGGCTCCGGTAAGGAGTTATAATTCCCAATGTACGAGACTCATCAAAGTCCGACCGGTTACTCTCGTAAACCTGAGCGGCAAGTCGGGCAACAATCCGGGCTTCCGAAGAGTTTATTTTGACAGATGTTCCTTTCTGCTCCGGAACGGAAGGATAGAAGGCTACGCGCGAAACAGATCCGGAATCTTCCAACTGATGAGGCAGGCCGACGGGAAGCAGACGTCCGCCATAGAAAGCACGATTGGCAAACAAAGCTACTTCAGGATGCATACGCCCCTGGCGGCAAAGCATATCGAACGAGCGGCTATCGCCCGAAGAGCAGCTCCGGTAAAGGCGCTCGAACAAGGAATCTTTCAGATTTGCCAGCCCGACAGACAGCAATGCTTCGTCATAAACTGCCGACTGCTCCGCGTTTTGAAGCACAACGGCAGGAAGTTGTTTATGGTCGCCAATCAGAATAAACTTATCAATGGCGTTACGGCTGGCTTTGTCGCGAGCACAAAGAATACCCAATAACTGAGGTTCAAGTATCTGCGTAGCCTCATCGACAATAGCCACATTGAAATGTTTCAAGCGGAAAAGTTCAGGTTTGCCGGAAACGGCAGCAACCGTTCCCACGATAATGCGGCAGTTTCGGATACGCTCGTAAACTTCCGAACGACGGTTACAGGAGGCCAGTTCGTTTTCTATCAGATGGTCACGATAGTGCTCGTCGCACGGCAATTCGCTCCCGACACGGATAAAGTCGACAACCGGACGGATAGCAATGAGCGATTTGCATATTTCATCGACGGCACGGTTGGTATATGAGAGCAGCAGTATTTGGGTATCTCCATCGATATGGAAGGTTTCCACCATCTTCTTCAAGGCACAGGAAGTCTTGCCCGTTCCCGGAGGGCCGATAAGGAGAAAATAATCCCGGGCCGCTTTGGCCTTCAATGCAACACGGACAAAGTCGTCTTTCGCTTGGGAGATTAAAGCGTCCAACGATTCGTCGAACTCGGGCGGACGTTGTGACAGTAGCAGGTCACGGCGGTCTTGCGTAGCTGATAGATAAGCGTACAATCCCTGAAACATAGAACGGAAGGTGGTATCCATCGTATCGTGTTCGATGGCATAAAGGCTTTCGCCGGGAAGCACGGAAGGATTCTGTTGCGTAGAACGCAGACGGACACAGATTTCGTGGTCTGTCAGATATTCGATGTTGCCTTTGAATACCATTTTGTTGGTTACATTATCCGTATTATTGTTGCGTTCATACAGAATGACGGCATCGCCCTGGCGGAAGTTGGGAAGTACATCATACTCGTCGGCCCTGCTGCTTGCAGCTACCTCTTCCGCCTGAAGATCCAGAGAGGCAACAGAGTGCGGCGAAGGTTGCGAAAGCGAAGACGTGAGCGAACGGCTCAACAGCAGATGAGCTTTATGCTCGTCGGCCGCATGGTTTTCTTTGATGCGCAAATCGTAGATTATTTCGCCGGCTTCACACTTTTCGGCCAATGTAGAAAGCCACAACGAAGCGGCTCCGGTACGTCCTTCGTAGTCCACATCGCCCGATTTGGAGGTATAAAGCTCTTTGGTCAGGAAATTATATACGGCATGGAAATATTTTTTCTCCAATGGCGAAAGCGCTTTCAGTTTCTTCTGAAAGCTGTCGATGGGCGGACGCAGATAAGTCTCCCAAAAACGTCCTTGCAGCCCCCGTTCGTTCAAGGTTGCAGCGTTGATTTCCTCCAGTTTACGTTCGGTGTATTCCAGGTTGTTGTGCAGTTGGATACCATATTCGTTGGCTACAATCCTATTGCGCAGGTCGATTACCCGGCGCACCATTGCCCACGAAGGACGCGACGGATAAAGAAGCGGATAACGGGTATAGAACAGATAGGCTTTCACTTTCCGGTGGTCCATTCCCATAGAGTATTGTAGAACGGCCTGGTAGAGAAGCATCTGTACTTTGTTGTTCTCTTTGGGTTCAACCTTGCCACGGATGGCGTACTCATCGGCTTTACCCGATTTCATTTCGATAAAGGAAGACATATCCCGTTGCATATAATCGAGGCGCCCCTGGAGTCCGAGTGCCTCGCAGATATAAGAAGGTTCGAGCACCGCGTCTGTCTTGTCGAGTTCATATCCGGCGGCGTGGAAGGTATCGTTCACCGTTTGACGGATATGCTCGAAGTGCAGTTTGCAATCGTCAAAGAATTGGCGTTCTTTCTCCCTGTCCTGCAAGTCGGGGCAGGCTGCCAACTCGATAGGATAGCGCCGGAAAGCTTTCTGCATACAAGTCCGGTAGTCTACTTCTTCATCCTGCGCGTGAATCCATTCATCGAGGAAAAGATTGGCTATATTTCCCAACAACAGGGGGCGTGCATTCTCAATCGGCTGGAGACGGGAAAGGTAATAATTTGCCGGATGATGCCCGTAGTCGCGGAAACACTCGGCAAGGGAACTGATGTCAATCAGGTAATCCGGTTCGAGAACGATAAACGAGGGGGTCAGTATTCCCGCGTCGTCAATGGCTACGTCTAATAAGTTCAGTTGGGTGTGACGCCAGAGCAGTTTGCATGTCTCCGCAAATTCTTCATTTATTTGAGGGATATTGTAACGGACAAGCCACGGGGTTTCCGAGACTTCGTCCAATGGAGTTACATACAGGTATTGCTCATTTGCATACTGAAAACATACGCGCATCCGCTGCACACGTTTACGGGCGGGAGGGGCTGACAGATAAGTAGCATCCGCTTTCGGAAGCAATCGGTACAGTTCTTCGGGTATGTCTTCTTCCGAAAGTTTACGGATTAAGAAAGCTAGTGTCTTGACATCCCGCAACAGGTTCTCCCTGGTCGGTTCGAGACGGCGATTCAGAATATGGTTGGAAGTCAGGCGGAAAGTATGCAGCCGGTTTTGTTCTCCTGCCGAAAGGTCTACCTTTGTAGCGATAAAGCTGATTCGTGCGGAGAGGTCGGTCATCTGCAGACTTTCATTTTGCATTTGCGACCGGCAGACGCGTTCAAGCAAGTCACGCATCTGCTTGTATCCTACGGCAAGCCGGGTGTCTTCCACCCGGCAAACAGCCAAAAGTAACTCATAAGATTCTATCGCTTCACTCTTCTGATAAGGCAACTTCATCTTCAATTTCTTCTTCTGTTTTCTTTTTATCCTTTATCATCAGGATGCTCATTTCGTAGAGCAGATAAAGCGGAATGGCCACGACGCTCAGCGTGAACGGGTCGCCCGTCGGAGTGATAATGGCAGCAGCTATCACGATGATGACAACGGCATGGCGGCGGTATTTCCGCAAGAAGGACTTATCGACTACTCCCAACAATGAAAGCAACCACGTCACTAATGGCAACTCAAATGCCAGTCCCATGCAAAGAATCAGCATCATGAAATTATCAATATAGGAATTAAGCGACAGAATGTTCTCCACTTCCGAACTTAACTGATAGGTGGAAAGGAAACGGAGCGTCAACGGATAAACCATGAAATAACCCAGCAAGACACCGATAAAGAACATCACTGTTCCGATGGTTAATGCCTTGCGTACTCCTTCCTTTTCGTTGGGATAAAGAGCGGGACCAATAAAACGCCATACTTCAAAGAAAATATAAGGCATGGCGGTCACGACCGACATCCAGAAGGCTGTCGACATGTGTATAAAGAAGGGAGCCGCCAAATTTATGTTGACCAGCTTCACCTGAAATTCTTGTGTGAAAAAGTCATCGGTCAAATCGAATGTCTGTCCGATATGCCGTAATAAATCGTAGAATATGAAATCATTGTGGCATGGCGCCAGAATCACATGATCGAAAAGATAAGGCATAGCAATAAAATAACCTATTGCCAATACAAGCCAAACTCCAATCACCCGAAAAAGTACCTTGCGCAGTTCATCCAAATGATCCCAAAAGGTCATTTCTGCCATCGGTACTTATTTTACTTACTTGAGTCCGCCGGTTTATCCAGGTCTTCTTTTGCCTTATTTATTTCTTCTTTTGCATCATTCACTCCATCTTTGAAACTCTTCACTCCTTTGCCCAAGCCGCGCATCAGTTCGGGAATTTTCTTACCACCAAAGAGCAGGAGAATAACCAAAGCAATAATAATCCACTCGGAACCACTAGGCAAGAAACCTAATAATAATAAGTTTGTCATACGTTTATTTGATAAAGAGGTTTTTATTAGTTGGTGCAAATATAAATAAAAACGGCAAACTGTAAACGGTAAACAATGAATTATTTATGTTAGTTCACTTTCATTCATCATCTACCGTTTACCGTCTACCGTTTTGCCATTTACTGATTATCCATTTATCGGTTCTCAGCTTTTGTTCATCTCCCTCGGCTTTATTCCTGATAATATACCCGTTTCACCCGTGTCGATATACTGGTAAGAACTTCATAAGGAATCGTATCCAGCTTGTCAGAGAGAACCGTTATCGGCAGGTCGTCACCGAAAATAATCACCTGGTCGCCTTCGCGGCAGTCGATGTCGGTAACGTCTATCATACAGACATCCATACAGATATTGCCTACATAAGCCGCTTTCTTCCCATTCACCAGGCAGTAGGCATTTCCACGTCCCAAATGGCGGTTCAGTCCGTCGGCATACCCGATAGGAATGGCGGCGATACGTGAAGGACGTGTCAGATGCCCCATACGGCTATACCCTACGGTATCTTCTTCGGACACATCACGAATCTGAAGTATCGTTGTCTTGAGGGTACTTACGTTATGTATAATCGAATTGTCTATCGGACTGACTCCGTAAAGCCCGATTCCCAGCCGTACCATATCAAACTGCGCACCGGGGAAACGTTCGATTCCCGCCGTATTGCAGATATGGCGCAAAATCTTATGCGGGAAAGCGGCTTGCAACTCCTGCGAGCCCTTTTCAAACAGTTCTATCTGCCGGCGCGTAAAGGCATCAAACTGGGGAGAATCACTTCCTACGAAATGAGAGAATACCGAACGGGGAATCACCGCACTCTGGTTCTTCAGGCGGTGGATAAGCAAGGGTATATCTTCCACGGCAAAGCCGAGACGATGCATACCCGTATCCAGTTTGATGTGAATCGGAAAGTTGGTGATTCCTTCTTTTTTGGCGGCTTTGATAAGTGCGTCGAGCAGATGGAAATTATACACTTCCGGTTCCAGTTTATAGTCGAACATGGTTTTGAACGCCGTAAGTTCCGGGTCCATAATCATGATAGAGGAAGTGATGCCCGCTTTGCGGAGTTCGGAGCCTTCGTCGGCAACGGCCACCGCCAGATAATCGACATGATGTTCCTGCAAGGTCTTGGCAATTTCATATGAACCGGCTCCGTAGGCAGAAGCTTTCACCATACATATCATCTTCGTTTCGGGATGGCGGAGCATGGAACGATAATGGTTCAGGTTTTCGACCATGGCATGCAGGTTTACTTCCAAGATAGTTTCGTGCACTTTCAGTTCCAGCGCTTCGGATACCTTGTCGAAGTTAAATATACGGGAACCTTTTATCAGAATAACCTCCGAATGAAGGGATTTAAGCACGTCTGATGCCAGAAGAGCTTCGGTATTGGGGAAGAAATAGCGTTCGATGCCGGCATCAAACCGGGCGGCACACGAAGAAATCTCCGGTCCTACGCCAATCAGTTTATTGATTCCCCGGCTTTGCACCAGTTGGGCTACCCGCCGATAGAGTGTTGCCGTGCTTTGTCCGGTTTCCAGTATGTCCGAAAGGATAAGCGTCCGGTTCAGTCCTTTCTTTTCTGAGCGGCGGACAAGGAAGTCGAGGGCTATATCCAAGGATGCCAAATCCGAATTATAACTGTCATTTATCAAGACACAGTTATTCTTTCCTTCTTTTACTTCCAGACGCATGGCGATCGGTTCGAGACGTGCCATACGTTCTGTTATCTGGTCGGCAGGAGTCATCAGGTAGAGACAGGCTGCCAAGCAATTCAGCGCATTTTCGATGGAAGCATCATCAATAAAAGGGATACAGAAAGTATTATCCATATCCAGATAACGGTAGGAAATGACGGTGTGGTCTTCCTTTTTTGTCACGCGGCTGATGTGCAGCGGACGTTCGATATCGGTACGGCTCCAGGCAATCTCACGGGCTGTCAGCATTGATTTTGCAACGCAATTGCTGATTAATTCATTGTCACCGTTGTAGATTACGACATCACAATCTTTGAAAAGCGTCAGTTTCTCCATACATTTCTCCTGCAATGAGAAGAAATTCTCCTGATGGGCACCGCCTATGTTGGTCAAGATACCGATAGTAGGCTTTATCATCCGCTTCAAAGCTCCCATCTCTCCCATTTCGGAAATGCCGGCTTCGAAGATTCCTAACTCCGCCTCTTCATTCAGTTGCCATACAGAAAGAGGAACACCAATCTGTGAATTATAGCTGCGCGGAGAACGGACAATGCAACGGTCCGGACTGAGCAACTGGTGCAACCATTCTTTCACAATCGTCTTTCCATTACTACCGGTAATGCCGATAACCGGCATCTTGAATTTCTCACGATGCACTTCGGCAAGCTTCTGCAAAGCTTTCAAGGGATTGGGGACGACGAGGAAGTTGAGAGAACTCTCCACTCCCCACTCCCCACTCTCTATTTCTTTAAAGTCTTCTTCGGAGACAACAAAATTGCGCACTCCCCTGTCATATAAGTCAGGGATATAGCGGGCACCACTATTTCGTTTGGTAGCTAAAGCAAAAAAAAGAGTTTCTTCAGGAAAACTCAGGGAACGGCTGTCTGTTAACAGCCAATCAATAGTCGTTTCATATTCGCCCACACGGCGGGCACCGATACTTTTGGCTATGGATTCAATCGCATATGACATAGTTCTGTTTCTTTTTGAAAATCTAAGTACGGGTATTTTCCGATAAGTCGTTCTATTTTTAACACTATTTGTCCTAAAAAGCGTTGATACGCCTCTGAACCGGGATGAAAGGGCTTATGAGCCAGGTCGCGCCGGATATCTTCGATTTCTGCCATAATCTGCTTTGTGTCAGCGGAAAAGAAGGTTTCAGAGAAACGTCCCCATAGGTAACGGACTGCCAATGGAGACGGATGCAGCATATCGTCCGCATAAAAGCGGTAATCACGCAATTCGTCCAGTACGATTTCATAGGAAGGGAAATAGAAGACGTGTTGCGGGAAGAGTTGCTGTAAGCGGTCAATGGCGAGCAATAAAGTGGATTTGCTTAGTTGGTTGGCATGCATCCCGTCGCGGATATGACGGATAGGGCTTACCGTAAACAGAATCTTCAGATTCGGATTGCGGGCTGCCAGACTGATAATCAGCGAAGTGTATTCATCGACTATTTCGTCTGCAAGAAGAAGCCTGCGATTGAAGTTGTTCTCAGGCAGTTTGTGGCAATTGGCAACAACCTTTCCTGTTTCTTTTTGTTCATAGACATAAGCCGTACCGAAAGTCAGCATCAGCCAATCAAGTTGTTGCATAGTCTGAAAGGCTTGCCGCAGACGGTCATTGATATTCTGCAAGGTTTTCTCCGGAGTGGATGCGGAAAAGGAGCCGTGATGCATAGGGCTATGCCACAGTCCTCTATAAGCAAACAGTTCTTTCTCCGTGTATTCTTTTTTCATTTCAATCTCCCGCAGAGCGGATAAGATAGACAAAGGATTATAAAGAATACCGAAAGGATTCAGATTCAGCCGGAATTTGGCATCCACCAGCAAGGCTCCTATATTTTCGGCGAAACAAGAGCCCATCAGAAGGATATGGTCTGCATGGCTGACAGGCGGAAGCCCGGCGGGTAATTCCACAGATGTTTGAAAGTTCATACGATTTTCCATCACTTTATTACATTTCGTATGCAAAAGTAGACTTTCTTTTCGTACTTTTGCACTAAATTTTCTCGAATCATGAAGAATGAACCGATATATAACTTGCTAAACGCTATTAATTACCCCGAAGACTTACGGAAATTAAACGTAGACCAACTGCCGGAAGTATGCGATGAACTGCGGCAAGACATTATTAAAGAACTCTGCTGCAATCCGGGACATTTTGCTGCCAGTCTGGGGACAGTGGAACTGACGGTAGCTCTGCACTACATCTACAATACGCCCTATGACCGTATTGTATGGGATGTGGGACATCAGGCTTACGGCCATAAAATTCTGACAGGACGTCGCGAAGTTTTTTCCACCAACCGGAAGTTTGGCGGAATACGCCCTTTTCCATCACCGGAAGAGAGCGAATATGATACTTTTACATGCGGGCATGCTTCTAATTCAATCTCCGCTGCCCTTGGCATGGCTGTTGCCGCCGCTCAGAAAGGGGATTCCAAACGTCATGTGGTAGCCATCATCGGCGACGGCTCCATGAGTGGCGGCCTGGCTTTTGAAGGGTTGAACAATGCGTCTGTCACCCCAAACAATCTGCTTATTATACTGAATGACAATGATATGGCTATCGACCGCAGCGTCGGTGGCATGAAACAGTATCTTTTCAACCTGACGACTTCCAACCGTTACAACCAGTTGCGTTTCAGCATGTCACGTGTGTTGTTCAAACTCGGTATCCTGAATGAGGAACGCCGCAAAGCACTGATACGTTTCGGCAACAGTCTGAAGTCGATGGCTGCACAGCAACAGAATATTTTCGAAGGGATGAATATCCGTTATTTCGGTCCGATAGACGGGCACGATGTTAGGAATCTTGCCCGAGTACTGCATGATATTAAAGATTTGCAAGGACCTAAAATCCTGCATTTACACACTATAAAAGGAAAAGGGTTTGCCCCGGCAGAAGAACATGCTACCGAATGGCATGCTCCGGGCAAATTCGACCCCGTCACCGGCAAACGTTTCATTGCCAACACGGAAGGAATGCCGCCTCTCTTCCAGGATGTATTCGGAAATACACTGGTAGAGCTTGCCGAAGCCAACCCGAAGATTGTCGGTGTGACTCCTGCCATGCCCAGCGGCTGTTCGATGAATATCCTTATGGAGAAAATGCCGAAACGTGCATTTGATGTCGGCATCGCCGAAGGACATGCCGTTACTTTCTCCGGTGGTATGGCGAAAGACGGATTGCTGCCGTTCTGCAATATCTATTCTTCTTTTCTGCAACGGGCACATGATAATATCATCCATGACGTAGCGATACAGAATCTTCCTGTGGTATTGTGTCTCGACCGTGCCGGACTTGTCGGTGAAGACGGGCCTACACATCACGGAGCTTTTGACATGGCTTGCCTGCGCCCGATACCTAACTTGACTATTTCTTCGCCAATGGACGAACACGAGTTACGCCGATTAATGTACACGGCACAACTGCCGGACAAAGGTCCGTTCGTGATTCGTTATCCACGGGGACGCGGTGTGTTGGTGGACTGGAAATGTCCGCTGGAAGAAGTTCCGGTAGGAAAAGGAAGAAAGTTGAAAGACGGTGACGACCTTGCGGTTATAACTATCGGACCGATAGGAAATACTGCCGCTCGCGCCATCGCCCAGGCAGAAGCCAAGTTTGGCAAATCCATCGCCCATTTTGATTTACGTTTCCTGAAACCGCTGGATGAGGAGTTACTGCATGAAATAGGTCGCAAATTCAAGCGTATCCTTACCGTTGAAGACGGTATTATCAAAGGCGGTATGGGCAGCGCTATCCTCGAATTTATGGCAGACAATGAATACAAACCGACAGTGAAGCGTATCGGTATCCCCAATATATTTGTGGAACATGGTTCAGTGGCCGAACTTTATCATATCTGCGACATGGACGAAGAAGGTATTCTGACTAAAATAAAAGAATTTATCAATTGACATGAAGATTATTATCGCCGGTGCCGGCAACGTAGGCACCCATTTGGCCAAACTGTTATCGCGCGAAAAGCAAGACATTATCCTGATGGACGATGACGAAGAGAAACTAAGTGCTCTCAGCGCCAATTTCGACTTACTGACAGTTGCCGCCTCTCCTTCTTCTATCTCCGGTCTGAAAGAGGTAGGTGTCAAAGAAGCCGACCTCTTCATTGCAGTTACTCCGAACGAAAGCCGAAACATGACTGCCTGTATGCTGGCTACCAATCTGGGAGCTAAAAAGACAGTGGCACGTATCGACAATTACGAATATCTTCTGCCAAAAAATAAAGAGTTCTTCCAAAAGTTGGGAGTGGATTCGTTAATCTACCCTGAGATGTTGGCTGCCAAAGAAATCGTATCTTCCATGCGCATGAGCTGGGTACGCCAATGGTGGGAATTCTGTGGCGGAGCACTCGTACTGATCGGTACGAAGATGCGCGAAAAAGCGGAGATACTGAATATTCCTCTCTATGAGCTGGGGGCACCGGACATTCCTTATCACATAGTAGCCATCAAACGCGGAACGGAAACCATTATTCCACGCGGAGACGATGTGATAAAACTGCATGACATTGTTTATTTCACCACCACCCGCAAATATATTCCTTATATACGTAAGATAGCCGGCAAGGAAGATTATGCCGACGTGCGCAACGTGATGATTATGGGCGGAAGCCGCATCGCAGTCCGTACCGCCCAATACGTGCCGGATTATATGCAAGTGAAAATCGTAGACAATGACATTAACCGTTGCAACCGGTTGACAGAACTATTGGACGACAAAACAATGATTATCAACGGAGACGGTCGCGACATGGATCTGCTCATCGAAGAAGGATTGAAGAATACCGAAGCCTTCGTTGCCCTAACCGGAAATTCCGAAACCAACATACTGGCTTGTCTTGCCGCCAAACGCATGGGGGTGGAAAAGACCGTGGCAGAAGTCGAGAATATCGACTATATCGGCATGGCGGAAAGCCTTGACATCGGTACGGTTATCAACAAGAAGATGATTGCCGCCAGCCATATTTATCAAATGATGCTGGATGCCGACGTCTCCAATGTGAAATGTCTGACGTTTGCCAATGCGGATGTCGCAGAATTTACTGTACCCGCCGGAGCAAAAATAACAAAACATCTGATCAAAGACCTCGGGCTACCAAAAGGGACGACTATCGGCGGTATGATTCGCAACGGAGAAGGAATACTGGTTACCGGTGATACGCTGATTCAACCGGGCGACCATGTAGTAGTGTTCTGCTTGAGTATGATGATTAAGAAAATCGAGAAATTCTTTCATTAGGTAGTAAATAACACTTGACATTTGTTTATGATCAACTCGAAGATGATATACCGGATTCTGGGTTTTCTGCTGCTTATAGAAACTGCGATGTTACTATGCTGCGGTGTTGTTTCTTTATTCTACAAAGAGAATGACTTGCAGAGTTTCCTGATTTCATCGGCTATTGCTGCCGGTGTAGGTATTGTATTGCTTGCCATCGGCAAAGGTGCGGAAAAATCGCTCAATCGACGTGACGGATATGTCATTGTCAGTGTAGCATGGGTCACGTTCTCTCTTTTCGGAATGTTACCTTATTATATAGGAGGATATATTCCAAGTATCACCAACGCATTCTTTGAAACCATGTCAGGTTTCAGCAGTACGGGAGCTACTATCTTAAATAACATAGAATCAATGCCGCACGGAATACTCTTCTGGCGCGCCATGACGCAATGGATTGGCGGTTTGGGTATTGTATTCTTTACCATTGCCGTCCTGCCTATTTTTGGTGTTGGTGGTATTCAGGTATTTGCGGCAGAAGCCAGCGGCCCTACTCATGACAAAGTACATCCCCGCATTGGCATTACTGCCAAATGGCTCTGGGGTATTTATGCAGGAATGACGGGAACTCTCATTATATTGTTAGTATTTGGCGGCATGAGCGTATTCGACAGTATATGCCATGCTTTCACAACGACCAGTACCGGTGGTTTTTCTACCAAGCAAGCCAGTATTGAATACTATCACTCTCCCTATATAGATTATGTAATCTCCATCTTCATGTTTTTGTCAGGAATCAACTTCACGCTGTTGCTGTTAATGTTCAACGGCAAGATAAAGAAGTTTATTCATGACGCGGAATTGAAGTTCTACTTTATATGCGTTTCCTTCTTCACCCTATTTATTGCAGCCTGGCTCTATCAGACATCTCCAATGGGTGCGGAAGAAGCATTCCGTAAATCACTTTTCCAAGTAATTTCATTGCAGACCTCCACGGGATTCGCCACAGCCGACTATATGCTTTGGCCTTCCATTCTTTGGGGATGCCTTCTTATTGTGATGATTATCGGAGCCTGTGCCGGTAGTACAACAGGTGGTATCAAGTGTATCCGTATGGTGATCTTATTTAAGGTAGTGAAAAATGAATTCAAACATATCCTGCATCCCAATGCCGTGCTTCCGGTACGTGTAAACAAGCAGGTTATCTCCCCTTCCATCCAGTCCACTGTATTGGCTTTCACCTTTTTGTATGCAGTGATTGCCCTTATCAGCATACTTATCATGATGGGACTTGGGGTAGGTTTCCTGGAATCAGTGGGAACAGTTATTTCAAGCATGGGTAATATGGGGCCGGGACTCGGTACCTGCGGTCCGGCTTTTTCATGGAGCGAACTACCGGTTCTTGCCAAATGGCTGCTTTCTTTCCTGATGCTTCTGGGACGTTTGGAATTATTTACAGTGCTATTGCTCTTTACTTCTGACTTTTGGAAAAAAAACTAGGCGAAGACTTGACACAAATCAAGTTGAGTGCTAAAAAAACCTTTTTTGCTACCCGGACTTTGCAAAAAGTATAAATATTAGTCCTATATTTGCAGCCGTTAAAAGGAAAAGATGAAACAAATCCTAAAATTCGGACTACTTTTGGTACTGACTTTGCTTATTCATTGCACAACAAATGGAGCAATGGAAAATATTTGCAAGGTTTCTTCCCCGGCTCACAGGCAGGAGAAGTGCTATGTATCCCAAGAGCATCCGACACACAATGCTTTGGAACGCCTTTATAACTTTTATTCTACCCAATCCTGCGATATGAGTCATACGGAAGTTGCACATGTTCCGGCAGATAAGAGTGTGTTATTGCTAATAGCCTATTTCTGCGAGCATCACAAACTTCAAAGTCCGCCTTACCTTATATCGCTCCACGCTCCCACCTGCTACTACGATCCTATCTCCTATTATATATATGGATTAAGAAAGATTGTGGTTTAGACGACAGTACAGTCGGCTTTTTTGCCCGTCACTTATATTACAGTTGGTTTCGTCCCCCGGAGGGTGGATAATCCAGTTGTTTATTTCTATAATATTCAATCTAAACAGCTATTGAATTATGAATTTTACATTTTTAGTTGTTGTTTTACTAACAGCGCTTGCTTTTGTCGGTGTAGTGATAGCTCTTTCACGTGCTATTTCACCCCGTTCGTACAATGTGCAAAAGTTTGAAGCTTACGAATGTGGTATACCGACACGTGGTAAATCATGGATGCAGTTCCGTGTAGGTTACTACTTGTTTGCTATCCTGTTCCTGATGTTCGACGTTGAAACAGCTTTCCTGTTTCCGTGGGCAGTGGTCATGCGCGACATGGGACCACAGGGACTTATCAGTATTCTCTTCTTCTTTATCATTCTAGTTCTGGGTCTTGCTTATGCCTGGAGGAAAGGAGCTTTGGAATGGAAATAACCAAAAAGCCAAAAATAAAATCAATTCCGTATGAGGAGTTCATTGACAATGAATCATTGGAAAAGTTGGTCAGGGAACTTAATGCCGGAGGGGCAAACGTCGCTCTCGGAGTTCTTGATGACTTTATCAACTGGGGACGCAGCAATTCGCTGTGGCCGCTTACTTTCGCTACCAGTTGTTGCGGTATCGAATTTATGGCACTGGGTGCCGCGCGTTATGATATGGCCCGCTTCGGGTTTGAAGTAGCCCGTGCCAGTCCGCGTCAGGCTGATATGATTATGGTATGCGGAACAATCACCAATAAAATGGCTCCGGTATTGAAGCGGCTTTACGACCAGATGCCCGACCCGAAATATGTGGTTGCCGTAGGCGGATGCGCTGTCAGCGGCGGTCCTTTCAGGAAGTCCTACCATGTGGTGAACGGGGTGGACAAGATTCTTCCGGTAGATGTATATATCCCCGGATGCCCGCCGCGTCCCGAGGCTTTCTATTATGGCATGATGCAGTTGCAACGCAAAGTGAAAATAGAAAAGTTCTTTGGTGGAGTGAACAGGAAAGAGAAGAAACCGGATTATATAAAAAATGAAGAATGACTCTACGTTCTTAATTTAATTTGATTTATGCAAGAAATACAATTTATAGCCCCTGCAGCATTACATGACGAGATGCTGCGCTTGCGAAATGAAAAGCAGATGGACTTTCTCGAAAGCCTCACCGGTATGGACTGGGGAGTGACGGATGAGAAAGACGCTCCGGAGAAACTCCGTGGTTTAGGCGTGGTCTATCATCTGGAATCTACCGTCACGGGCGAACGGATAGCATTAAAAACTGCGACTACCAACCGTGACCTGCCGGAAATACCGTCTGTCAGCGACATATGGAAGATAGCTGACTTCTACGAACGCGAAGTTTTCGATTATTACGGCATCACCTTTATCGGTCATCCCGATATGCGTCGTCTGTATCTGCGTAACGACTGGATAGGTTATCCGATGCGCAAAGACAATAATCCGGAAAAAGATAATCCGCTCTGCATGACCAATGAGGAAACGTTCGACACGACTCAGGAAATAGAACTCAACCCAGACGGAACAATCAAAAACAAAGAGACGAAACTGTTCGGCGAAGAAGAATATGTAGTCAACATCGGTCCGCAACACCCTGCAACTCACGGTGTAATGCGTTTCCGTGTTTCTCTTGAAGGTGAAATCATCCGTAAGATTGACGCAAACTGTGGATATATCCACCGTGGTATCGAGAAGATGAATGAAAGTCTTACTTATCCTCAGACACTGGCTCTGACAGACCGTCTTGATTATTTGGGTGCACACCAGAACCGACATGCATTATGTATGTGTATTGAGAAGGCGATGGGTATCGAGGTTAGCCAGCGCGTGCAGTATATACGCACGATTATGGATGAATTACAACGTATCGACTCTCACTTATTGTTTTTCTCTGCTCTTACCATGGACTTGGGAGCACTGACGGCTTTCTTCTACGGATTCCGTGACCGTGAAAAGATTCTCGATATTTTTGAGGAGACTTGTGGCGGACGCTTGATTATGAACTACAATACGATTGGCGGTGTACAGGCTGACCTTCACCCGAACTTCGTCAAACGGGTGAAAGAATTTATTCCGTATATGAGAGGTATCATTCACGAATATCACGATATATTCACAGGCAATATCATTGCTCAAAGCCGTATGAAAGGTGTGGGTGTACTAAGTCGGGAGGATGCTATTTCTTTCGGTTGCACCGGTGGTACAGGTCGTGCTTCGGGCTGGGCCTGCGACGTGCGCAAGCGAATCCCTTACGGTGTATACGACAAAGTGGATTTCAAAGAAATCGTTTATACGGAAGGCGACTGCTTCGCCCGCTATCTGGTGCGTATGGACGAAATCATGGAAAGTCTGAACATCATTGAGCAATTAATAGACAATATTCCCGAAGGGCCGTATCAGGAGAAGATGAAACCAATCATCCGTGTTCCCGAAGGCAGCTACTATGCTGCTGTGGAAGGAAGCCGCGGTGAATTCGGTGTTTTCCTCGAAAGCCAGGGTGACAAAATGCCGTATCGCCTGCACTATCGTGCCACGGGGTTGCCACTTGTAGCTGCCATCGACACGATCTGTCGTGGAGCGAAGATTGCCGACCTGATTGCCATTGGCGGAACGCTGGACTATGTAGTTCCGGATATAGACCGGTAAGTTAACGATTAACGTTTAGTGATGAACGATTAACAAAAAAAATGCATCGATATGTTAATTACTAATCATTAAACACTAAACACTAATTAAATATGTTCGACTTTAGTATAGTAACAAATTGGATACATGAGCTACTTCTCTTCATCATGCCTGAGGGAGTGGCTGTATTTATAGAATGTGTGGCTGTCGGCGTATGCATTGTTGCATTGTATGCCATCCTCGCTATCATATTGATTTATATGGAACGCAAGGTCTGCGGGTTCTTCCAGTGTCGTCTCGGTCCGAACCGGGTGGGCAAATGGGGTTCTATTCAAGTGATATGCGACGTGCTCAAAATGATGACCAAGGAGATTTTCATGCCGAAAGGTGCCGACCATTTCCTCTACAACCTGGCTCCGTTCATGGTGATTATCGCCTCGTTCCTTACTTTCTCTTGTATTCCTTTTAATAAGGGAGCGGAAATTCTTAATTTCAATGTAGGGGTATTCTTTCTGTTGGCAGCTTCCAGCATCGGAGTAGTTGGTATTTTGCTTGCCGGTTGGGGTAGTAACAATAAGTTCTCTCTAATTGGTGCCATGAGAAGTGGCGCACAGATTATCAGTTATGAACTTTCTGTAGGTATGAGCATTATGACAATGGTCGTATTGATGGGAACCATGCAGTTTTCTGAAATCGTGGAAGGGCAAGCCGATGGTTGGTTTATTTTCAAGGGACATATCCCTGCCGTGATTGCTTTCATTATCTACCTGATTGCCGGAAACGCCGAATGTAACCGTGGTCCGTTCGACCTTCCCGAAGCGGAAAGTGAACTGACTGCCGGATACCACACCGAATATTCCGGTATGGGTTTCGGTTTCTTCTATTTGGCAGAATACTTGAACTTGTTTATCGTAGCCAGTGTTGCCGCCACCATCTTCCTGGGAGGATGGATGCCGTTGCACATCATCGGTCTGAACGAATTTAATGCCGTAATGGATTATATCCCCGGATTTATCTGGTTCTTCGGCAAAGCGTTCTTTGTGGTATTCCTGCTGATGTGGATTAAATGGACGTTCCCCCGTCTGCGTATCGACCAGATTCTGAATCTGGAATGGAAATACCTGGTTCCTATTTCTATGGTAAATCTATTATTAATGGCATGTTGCGTAGCCTTCGGCTTTCACTTCTAGCAGATTAGATTATGGAATATAAAGATAAAAAATATACGTACTTAGGTGGTCTGGTGCATGGCATCAGTACACTGGCAACGGGTATGAAAACCAGCATCAAGGTTTACTTCCGCAAGAAAGTGACCGAGCAATATCCCGAAAACCGGAAGGAACTGAAGATGTTCGACCGATTCCGTGGAACACTGAACATGCCCCACAATGAGAATAATGAACATCGCTGTGTAGCCTGCGGATTATGTCAGATGGCGTGTCCGAACGACACAATCAAAGTGACCAGCGAAACGATTGAAACAGAAGACGGCAAGAAAAAGAAAATCCTGGCGACCTATGAATATGACCTGGGCACTTGTATGTTCTGCCAACTTTGTGTAAATGCTTGTCCGCACGATGCTATCACGTTCGATCAGAACTTCGAGCATGCAGTATTCGACCGTTCCAAGCTCGTCTTGAAACTGAATCATGACGGTAGTAAAGTAATAGAAAAGAAAAAAGAAGTTTAGATATGGGATCAACTCTTGAAACAGTAGTATTCTACTTTTTGGCAGCATTTATTATTGCTATGTCCATCATGACGGTGACTACCCAACGTATTGTCCGCTCGGCTACTTACCTGCTCTTCGTGCTCTTCGGCACGGCCGGCATCTACTTCTTGCTGGGCTATACTTTTTTGGGCTCCGTCCAGATTATGGTTTACGCCGGTGGTATCGTTGTACTTTATGTATTCTCCATCCTGCTGACCAGTGGAGAGGGCGACCGAGCCGAGAAACTAAAACGAAGCAGGTTCCTGGCAGGACTCTTTACAATGGTTGCCGGTCTGGCTATCATCTTGTTTATCACGCTGAAACATAACTTTATGCAGACAGCGAACCTTGCCCCGCAGGAGATAAACATCCACGCTATCGGACATGCCTTGCTGAGTAGTGACAAATACGGCTATGTATTACCTTTCGAAGCAGTCAGTATCTTATTGCTAGCTTGTATCATCGGTGGTATCATGATTGCCCGAAAGAGATAAGAACGAAAGTATTAACTATCAAACATTGAATTGAATATGATACACATGGAATATTATCTGGTAGTTTCTACCATCATGATGTTTGCAGGAATCTATGGATTCTTTACCCGCCGTAACACGCTGGCTATCCTGATTTCCGTAGAGTTAATGCTGAACGCCACGGACATCAACTTCGCCGTGTTCAATCGTTTTCTCTTCCCGGGAGGAATGGAAGGTTATTTCTTTGCACTGTTCTCCATCGCCATCTCAGCCGCGGAAACTGCAATAGCTATCGCCATCATGATCAATATCTACCGTAATCTCCGAAGCATCCAAGTCCGCAACCTCGACGACTTAAAATGGTAGTGGCAAGGTGCCATTTCCAGGTTTCTATTCGGATGAATAGACGGACAGATGAATTTGTGAGATATTATAGTATAAGTAATAATAAAACAAGTAATTAAATAAAACTGTATGGAACTAACAATTCTAATACTCCTTCTTCCTTTCTTCTCCTTTCTCATATTGGGAATCGGGGGAAAATGGATGTCGCATCGGACAGCGGGTACCATCGGTACTCTGGTGCTGGGAACGGTAGCAGTACTGTCTTATATGACTGCTTTCCAATATTTCTCCGCCCCACGGCTGGAAGACGGAACATTTGCCACATTGATACCTTACAATTTCACGTGGCTTCCTTTTACAGAGACATTACACTTCGACCTGGGCATCCTGCTCGATCCTATATCTGTGATGATGTTGATTGTCATCTCTACCGTGTCACTGATGGTGCATATCTACTCCTTCGGTTACATGAAAGGCGAGACTGGTTTTCAGCGTTACTACGCTTTCCTCTCCCTGTTTACCATGTCAATGCTGGGACTGGTAGTAGCGACAAACATCTTCCAAATGTATCTCTTTTGGGAATTGGTGGGTGTAAGTTCTTATTTATTAATCGGATTCTACTATACAAAACCTGCTGCAATCTCCGCTTCAAAGAAAGCATTTATTGTCACTCGTTTTGCCGACTTGGGCTTCTTGATCGGTATCCTGATTTACGGATATTATGGCGGAACGTTCGGTTTCACTCCGGATACAGTATCGTTGGTCAGCGGTGGCGCTGCCATGCTTCCGTTAGCCCTCGGATTGATGTTCGTGGGCGGTGCCGGTAAAAGTGCCATGTTCCCGTTGCATATCTGGTTGCCGGACGCCATGGAAGGTCCTACTCCGGTCAGCGCATTGATTCATGCGGCTACCATGGTAGTTGCCGGTGTATATCTGGTGGCACGTATGTTCCCACTTTTCATTGCATACGCACCGAATACGCTGCACATGGTTGCCTGGGTAGGTGCAATCACTGCATTCTATGCAGCAAGTGTGGCTTGCGTGCAATCAGACATCAAACGCGTATTGGCTTTCTCTACCATTTCACAGATTGGTTTCATGATGGTAGCCTTAGGCGTTTGTACTTCGATGAATCCGCACGAAGGAGGTTTGGGCTACATGGCTTCCATGTTCCACCTTTTCACACATGCCATGTTTAAGGCATTGCTCTTCCTCGGTGCAGGTAGCATCATTCATGCTGTACATTCTAATGAAATGTCCGCTATGGGAGGTTTACGCAAATATATGCCGATCACTCACTGGACATTCCTGATTGCTTGTCTGGCTATTGCCGGTATTCCTCCATTCTCAGGCTTCTTCTCGAAAGATGAAATTCTGGCTGCTTGTTTCCAATACAGCCCTGTAATGGGATGGGTGATGACAGTCATCGCTGCAATGACAGCTTTCTATATGTTCCGCCTTTACTACGGTATTTTCTGGGGGAGCGAACCGCTCCGGACAGATTCCCATTCGGATACAAGTCACGACACACCACACGGAAACTTGGAAGCGGCACCTTGCCGCCCCCATGAAAGTCCGTTGGCTATGACATTCCCTTTGATGTTCCTGGCAGCCGTTACTTGTGGGGCAGGATTTATTCCTTTCGGACACTTTATCAGTTCGAACGGTGAATCTTATTCCATCCATCTTGACCCGTCGGTAGCTATCACAAGCGTTGTTGTTGCAATTATTTCTATTGCCATCGCTACCTGGATGTATAAGAATGCCAAACAGCCTGTTGCCGATTCACTGGCAAAACAGTTCAAGGGATTGCACAAGGCTGCTTATAATCGTTTCTATATGGATGATATATACCAGTTCATTACGCATAAGATTATCTTCCGCTGCATCTCTACTCCTATCGCATGGTTTGACCGTCATGTAATAGATGGATTCTTTGACTTCCTGGCATGGGCAGCCAATACCACAAGCGACGAAATCCGCGGTTTGCAAAGCGGTCAGGTACAGCAATATGCATATGTGTTCCTTTGCGGTGCACTGGCACTTATCTTACTATTAATCTTATAAAGCACAGAACGATATGAATTTCTTATCAATATTCGTACTTATCCCCCTCCTGATGCTGGCCGGACTTTGGGCAGCACGAGGAATAAAAGCCATCCGTGGGGTTATGATTACTGGCGCATCGGCACTCCTGATAGCCGCTGTCGTACTGACATTCATGTATTTGGGAGAACGTAATGCCGGAAACACAGCAGAAATGCTTTTTCGTGCAGACACTCTTTGGTATGCACCGCTTCATATCTCATACTCGGTAGGCGTAGACGGAATCTCAGTAGCTATGCTGTTACTGTCCGCCATCATCGTATTCACCGGGACATTTGCTTCCTGGCGTCTGCAACCGCTGACAAAAGAATATTTCCTTTGGTTCACCCTGCTGTCGATGGGAGTATTCGGGTTCTTTATCTCCGTAGACTTGTTCACCATGTTTATGTTCTACGAAATAGCGCTGATACCTATGTACCTGTTAATCGGTGTATGGGGTTCGGGACGCAAAGAGTACGCCGCCATGAAACTGACACTGATGCTGATGGGCGGTTCCGCCTTCCTGCTGATCGGTATTCTCGGAATCTACTTCGGTTCGGGAGCGACAACGATGAACCTGCTCGAAATCGCGCAATTGCACAACATACCTTTTGCACAACAATGCATCTGGTTCCCACTGACTTTCCTCGGCTTCGGTGTACTGGGTGCTCTCTTCCCGTTTCATACCTGGAGCCCCGACGGTCATGCTTCCGCCCCGACAGCCGTATCCATGCTTCATGCCGGAGTCTTGATGAAACTGGGTGGTTACGGATGTTTCCGCATCGCCATTTATCTGATGCCGGAAGCTGCCAACGAACTTTCGTGGATATTCCTGATACTGACAGGTATCTCTGTGGTGTACGGAGCTTTCTCCGCTTGCGTACAGACCGACTTGAAATATATCAATGCTTACTCTTCAGTGTCCCACTGCGGACTGGTTCTCTTTGCTATCCTGATGCTGAACCAGACGGCTGCGACGGGAGCTATCCTTCAGATGCTTTCGCACGGATTGATGACAGCCTTGTTCTTCGCCCTTATCGGTATGATTTACGGACGTACACACACACGTGACGTTCGCGAGCTTGCCGGTCTGATGAAGATTATGCCGTTCCTCAGCGTATGTTACGTGATTGCCGGTCTTGCCAACCTCGGTCTGCCGGGGCTGAGTGGTTTCATTGCTGAGATGACTATCTTCGTAGGTTCTTTCCAGAACAACGATGTATTCCACCGCACACTGACTATCATCGCCTGCTCTTCCATTGTGATTACAGCAGTCTATATCCTGCGCCTGGTAGGTAAGATTCTATACGGAACCTGCACCAACAAGCACCACCTTGAGTTGACCGACGCAACATGGGACGAACGTGTAGCAGTCATCTGCCTCATCGTTTGTGTAGCCGGACTGGGTATGGCTCCTTTTTGGGTCAGCCACATGATTGGTGAAAGCGTATTGCCGGTTGTCTCACAACTGATACCCTAAATAGTAAATTGTAAATCGTTAAATAGTAAATTAACAATATGGATTATTCACAATTTCTACATATGCGAGAAGAGCTGTCGCTCGTAGTTGTCCTGATACTACTGTTTTTGGCCGACCTCTTCATGAGTCCGGATGCACACAAGAACGATGGAAAGGCACGACTGAACACCATGTTACCCGTCATCCTGATGGCGGTTCATACAGCTATCAACCTTGTTCCCGAAACTGCCTGCGACATATTCGGCGGCATGTACCATTATGTACCCATGCACACGGTTGTCAAATCAATCCTGAATGTAGGTACGTTGATTGTCTTCCTGATGGCACACGAATGGATGAAACGTGAAGATACCTCATTCAAACAAGGAGAATTTTATGTACTGACACTTTCCACCCTGTTTGGTATGTATCTCATGATTTCCGCCGGACATTTTCTGATGTTCTTTATCGGACTGGAAACGGCATCTATCCCGATGGCCGCTCTGATTGCCTTTGACAAATACCGCCACAACTCTGCCGAAGCGGGAGCCAAATATATCCTTACCGCCCTCTTCTCCAGCGCATTGTTGCTGTTCGGCCTGTCTATGATTTACGGTTCTGCCGGAACATTGTACTTTGACGACCTTCCCGCTCATATCGACGGAAATCCGTTGCAAATTATGGCATTCGTGTTCTTCTTCACGGGTATGGCATTCAAGCTGTCACTCGTTCCGTTCCACCTGTGGACAGCGGACGTATATGAAGGTGCGCCGAGTACAGTCACCGCTTATCTGAGCGTCGTTTCAAAAGGTTCTGCAGCTTTCGTTCTGCTGACTATCCTTATCAAAGTATTCGCACCGATGATAAACGACTGGCAGGAAGTACTTTACTGGGTGATTATCGCCTCTATCACTATCGCCAATATATTCGCCATCCGCCAACAGAACTTGAAACGTCTGATGGCATTCTCCAGTATCTCACAAGCCGGATATATCATGCTTGGCGTTATCGGCGGAACGGCACAGGGAATGACGGCATTAGTGTATTACGTGCTTGTATACGCTGCCGCCAACCTCGGTGTATTTGCCGTAATCACCATCATAGCACTACGCAGCCAGAAGTTCACGCTTGAAGACTATGCAGGACTTTATAAGACGAATCCGAAAATAGCGTTCCTGATGACTTTATCCCTGTTCTCATTGGCAGGTATCCCACCGTTTGCCGGATTCTTCTCCAAGTTCTTTATCTTCATGGCAGCTTTCAATGCAGGATTCCACCTGTTAGTATTCATCGCATTAATCAATACAGTGATTTCATTGTACTACTACCTGCTGATTGTGAAAGCAATGTATATCACCCCTTCCGACAATCCGATTCCTGCTTTCCGCAGCGACCGCAGCACAAAATGGGGACTGGCTCTTTGTACGCTGGGTATTATCGGACTGGGTATCGCAAGTATCGTCTATCAGTCTATCGACAAACTATCGTTCGGAATCTAAGCGGATACATCCGAAAGACAGACACCTCTTAATAAAGAATGGTCTTGATTCAATGCCGGCATGAACCGGCATTGAATCAAGACCACTCTTATATTTATATATCCTTTTGCCTTACGCAAACACTTCTTCCGTCACAATCACACCGGGAATTGTAAACCAGAACCGCGAGCCTTTTCCCACTTCAGAGTCAACACCTACTTTTTCCACCCAATTGTTCCACGATACTTTGACAGATGGAAAGCCCCAATCCCGTACCATGCACATTACTTAAGTTTATATCGAACTGACGTTAAGATAAGAGCCTGTTTTTTAATGCACTGGTGACAATTCAG